>Ga0209542_10004443_pt1 | contig 28877 bp, 27 predicted proteins | sample RifCSPhighO2_01_FD_184028 | JGI IMG/M metagenome (GOLD analysis project Ga0209542, IMG submission 184028) | Soil microbial communities from Rifle, Colorado - Rifle CSP2_plank highO2_0.1 (SPAdes) (version 2) | ecosystem: Environmental > Terrestrial > Deep subsurface > Rock core/Sediment ...
AGGTTTATTCTAATCGAAGGTTGTTTCACTCAAAATGTGGCTATGGCACAGGCTGGGCGCAAAACAATCGGTGACAGGATAAAATATTACCGAACTAATAAGCAGAACTTAACGCAGGAAAAACTGGCAGAAATTTTAGATATTTCAGTTGCGCACCTTTCTTATCTGGAAAATTCCAAAAGGACGCCTTCAGTAAAATTATTGCGCCGGTTGGCGCTTGCACTAAAAGTTTCGCTCAAAGACCTTGTTTAATTACTGTATTTTTTCTGACAAAAAATGACAATTCGGGTATTTTCTGATAGATTTTAATTGAAATGAACACTATTCCTTCCGATATCACTGCAACGTCTCACGACCCAAAAAAAGTGCCGGTGCAGTCTACCGAGCTTGAATTTGAAAATTTGACCGAAACTGAAAGGGAAGTCTTGCTGGCCATGTTAGTTGCAGAAAGCGACCAGCAGGCAATACGTCTTTCTCCTGTCAAAGAACGACAGTTTTATACGCTTAAAAAGAAACTTTCGCCGTTAACGGATCAAATCAGCACAGCGATCAGCAGGAAATCTTGGCATGTGTTAGTTGGTTCGACTATCAGAGCGGCGCAAGTCATGGCACAAAATTTAGACAGCCCTTCAACCCAAATCCGGTTGCAGGCGGCAAAAGATATCCTAAATCGGGTGCTCGGTGAACCAACCAAACGGATCGAACAACAAAGCCAAATAACTGTTTTGGGAATTAAAGGGATGGATCAGACTAAAATCGATGCACTTCTCAATGGGAAGCAGCATCAAGAACAGGATGATCTGGAAGTAAAACAGATATAATTTGATCCGATAATATAATTTTGGCCAATTTATGGGCAGCGAAAACGCCAAAAAAAGTCCACCGCCTCATGTCAGAGCTTTCTTGTCCCAGGCTTATGGTATTAAGTTTGAAGTCGACAAACCCAAGGACAAAAGTTTCAGAAGGCTAAAAACGTCAATTGTTAGCGCAATCACTAAAAATCTAAAATTCGGAAAAATGCAGAAAAAACTACTGAGAGCGCTTGCCTCAAAAGATTTTCTTGATACTATGGATGTTAGAGCTTTGACTGGCACAAAGGTACCAAAAGCACTAGTGCGGGACACAAAGAAGGCAATTGAAAGACACCCCACAACTAGCCAGATTTTAACCATAGAATTTTCAAGAATTAAAGGAAGTTATGGCTACCATTTCAAATTGAAATTCTCACCTTCAAAAATATCCTGATTGTTTTATTCGAGGTTAAACTTAATGTTTGATCCGGTATAGCAATTCTATTTTGGAAAGTTTTAGCTTCAATTTTCTCACCCGTAGATTGTACATTTCACGAATTTTGGTAGATCATTGCGATTAGGGCAGCAATAAAAAAACCCCGAAAGCTGCCCTTCGGGGTTTCTTTTTTTTAAAAATGAATTATATACAAGTAAAACCTAAAAGCCAATTTATAGTAGATAAACCAAACGACAAACATTTTGAGCAAAATTCCTTGGAAATCGGGCAAGCTCTTGATCCCTACGGAAGTTCAAATTCAGGTGCAGAAAACTTTCAAACAGGTGAGGAGTCACCTTCTCATGAGGAAGATACCAAAAGAAGGGAAGCTCGAACGGATATTAATTCCGAAGACATTGACCAGGATAGTTTTTCCAGGGTCAGCATTATCTCTTGGAAGGATTTTGTCGGTCTTAAATTTGAAGAACCGAAATGGATCGTCGAAAATATGATTCCTGAAAAAGGATTGGTAGCAATAGCAGGCGCTCCGGAATCATACAAGTCTTTTTTTTCTGAGTATATTGCGATCAAGGTAGCTAAAGGAGAACGCCTACTTGACGAATTTGAAACTATCAAAACCTCTGTCCTGATTATTGATCAAGAAAATAACTTCTCTTGGCAACACAAAAGATTCACTCAATTAAGTCAGGATGAAGATTTGCCTATCTACATTTTTGACAAGGACACCGCCTCATTCGACCTTTTCGATGACTCCATAATTGAGGAAATCCTTAATTTTATAGAGGAATACGGAATCGGGCTTGTAATTATCGACACATTAAGACTCGCCCATAATCGAGAGGAAAACTCATCGACAGATATGAAACCTGTGATTGACAGATTGAAAGAGCTTTCCAAAAAAGCAGCGATATTGTTCATTCACCACAACCGCAAGTCGACATCATGGAACCGAACCCCAACGGCGAGAGGCGAGGATATGATGGGTAGCCAAACAATACGCGGTAATGTAGATTCCCAATTAACATTTACAAATCTCGGAGAACAGCCAGATAGCACTTTCCGGATAAAAATAACCCTTTTAAAACGTTCGAGGTATCAGTGGAGGAAGTTGATGGGCGGCTAGATTTTATATACGGGGGAGAATTTCAGGAGGAAAAACTAAAAAAAGAGGAAGCCAAGGGTGCTATTTTGGAATTTTTGGAAGAACAAGGCCTGAAACGGCAGGAAATTATCGACCGATTAGCATCTAACAATATTTGTGGTAGTCGTACTGCTGAGGGCGCGCTGAAGGAACTCAAGAACGAAGGGAATATTAAACATACAAGCAAAAAACCCCATATTTACTCATTAGTTGAAGGCGAGAGAAGCAACTTTCCGCAAACCGCAATCCCTATATAAGGAGTGCAAGATTGCGGAATCGAAACTCGTTGCTAACGATGACACCGATTATTAGAATCAAAAACAAACTGCAAATTTCCGTTATTTGATCTTGCGAGGAGAAAGTAACGGAGTAGTTTGCGAGTTGAGTTAAGGGATTGGGTTCACGGCTCAGTCCCTTATTTATTTTTCACCCGCAAGGAAAATTTCAATCCATCTGAGGTTTCGGAAAGCGAGAATACGAAGCGGGAATCACCTTCCAACTGCAAGTTTTCTAAAGTTTCTTTGACTGTCCTGACAATTTCTGTGGGATTTACATTTCTCCTGACCAGAGGATGCCTCATTGCAGCCTTTTGCAAAGTCTTGTCTGCAAGGTGCATATAGGTATCGTAGGTGGTCTGAATGTCCTTGTGGCCGACTAGAGTTGCGACTTCGGTTATAGGGACTCCAGATTCTAACATTAGGGTAATATATGTGTGCCTGAAGTTGTGGGGAAACGTTCTTTTGGTAACGCCAGCTGCTCTTGCGCGCCTTTTCAGGTCTGAACTGTAGTCTGTTACATGAATGTGTTTTTCGACTGCGTTTCTGAAAACATAATCGTCTGGACTGCACCCCTCCGTAATTTGCTTGAGGTTCGAAATCAAAGGTTCTGTGATATAAACGGTTCTGTTTTCGTTCGTCTTGGTATTTATAAAAGTTGCCTTGCCTGCACTTATATCAAGACGTTTAATCTGTAAATCTGCGGCTTCGGAATACCTGCATCCCGTGTAGGCTAAAAACATTGTCAAAGTCCTGTAACGGAAATCTAAAAATGACGAGTCCCTGCCGCGAAAATTGCCATAGGTTAGAGGAGTATTTATAATTTTCTCCGTCTCCTCTGGAGTAAAAATTAGAATATCCGGCTTGGTCTTTTTGTAAGCCTTAAATCCATCATAGAAATCTGCAGGCAGTCCCCTGTCTTGGCAGTATTTGCGAATCTGGCAAAAGGTTGTGTGGTAGGTATTCAGGGAATTATTTTTTAAGCCTTTGGTTTTAAGTTCCATGAAGAACTTTTCGACATTCTCTTTTGTGAGCTCCTTGTCTGCAAACCACCTGTTGATAATCCCCAAACGGCTCATGCAATGCCGAATGGATTCTGGGGCCAGATTCTGTTTGACAGTAAGAAAAGTTCTAAAGTCTTCCTTTGGTAGATGCATACTTCCCTTTCAGGGAGTAGCTTGCGGTTGAGAAGAAATCTTTGCGAGGGATTCAGTTGTTATTATAGCAATTTCGTGCCTAATAAGCAACGACTGCAACCGGCTACTCCCCTTCCCTTTTGAGGAAGGGAGTGCTATTTTGAATGCACAACCTTCAGCGCTTGATTCTTTGAAATCCTAAAAAGAGGTTATCTAATCTGCCTTAGGAATGTGGGAATGTCGAATTCGTCTTCGTCCATTTGGCCGTCTTTGCCTTCTTCTTTTTCCACATATTCTTTCATTTCCTGATTCTGCGGCGCCGTATAGCCGAATTGCTGTCTTGTCTGGTCAAATCCGGTGGCAATAACGGTTACTTTCACCTGGTCAATCAGCTTTTCATCAATCGTTGCGCCGAAAATAATCTGGGCGTCCGGATCCGACTGCTGGGTTATTACTTTTGCTGCCTCGTCAATTTCCGACATCGTCATGTCAGCTCCACCGGTGATATTAAACAACACTCCTCTTGCGCCCTGAATGGATGAATCAAGAAGCGGTGAGGAGATTGCGGATCTGGCTGCGGTTGCGGCCCTGTTTTCGCCCGATGCCGTACCAACACCCATTAAGGTGGAACCGGCTGCTGTCATAATTGTCCTGACATCGGCAAAATCGACGTTTATAAGGCCCGGAACCACAATGATGTCGGAAATACCCTGCACTCCTTGTGAAAGAACGGAATCGGCAAGTCTGAATGCTTCAATCAAAGAGACATTTTTATCGACTACCTCGAGAAGCTTTTGGTTGGGGATTACAATTAATGTATCGACTTTATCGCGCAAATCATCAATGCCCTCATCGGCAACAACCATTCTTCTGGTGCCTTCAAAAGCAAATGGTTTGGTGACAACCGCCACTGTCAAAATGCCGAGCTTTTTGGCAAGATCGGCAATTACGGGTCCTGCACCGGTTCCGGTTCCGCCGCCCGAACCGTAAGTTAAAAACACCATGTCAGCACCTATGATGACTTCCTTAATACGCTCCAGAGACTCTTCTGCCGCCTGCTTGCCTACAGCCGGGTCCGCACCTGCACCTAAGCCTTTGGTTAAATTGTCCCCAATCTGCACCTTGGTTTGGGAAAGAGATGCCAGTAAATGCTGCTGGTCGGTATTGACGGCTACAAAGTCAACTCCCTGAATCTGCGACTGGGAAATCATCGAATTAAGGGCGTTTGTTCCGGAGCCGCCTAATCCAAGCACTTTAATTTTTGCGAATTTGTTAACGTCGGGTTTTATTAGCATTTTGAATAAGATTAGAGAAGCATTGCAATTGCGCGTGACAATTTAACACACAAAGAAGTGATTTTCAACCCGGAAGGCTAAGTTTAGGGAAGCAGTGATTTAATAAAACCGATGCCTCTTGAGACTATTCCCTTTATTTCCACTCTGCCGACAACGGGAAGCCTGATATCCTCCTGCTGGTAATCGGTCCCGTAAATAACAAGCCCAAGGGCGGTTGCATACTCGGGTGAGGATATTTCATCAACCAGACCCGTGGCATTCTGGGGAATGCCGATTCTTACCGGCATGGAAAGCTCCTGCTTTGCAAGTTCCGTCATGCCGACTGTAAGCGACCCACCTCCTGTTAAAACAACTCCGGATGGCGTAAGTCCTGTGAAATTCGATTTTTGTATCTCAAGTTTAACCATGTTTAATATTTCCCTAAGTCTTGGCTTAATAATGCCGTCAACCAAAGTTTTTTTGGAGACATGTTTTAAATCCTCGGCAATCGATAGGCTGGAAATATCAAGATCATCCGGTTCCTTCTTTTCCGAGGGCTCGGCATCATCTTTGGGCTCAACGGCAATTTTTGGGGGTTTTGAAAGCGCCAGTTTTATTTTTTCGGCAGAGTCCAGAGACACTCTAAGACCGATCGCCAAATCATTGGTTACGTTACGGGAACCGATCGGCAAAACCGCACAGTGAGCCGGCGCACCGTCAACAAAAATGCAGATATTGGTCGTTCCCCCGCCAAAATCAATTAAAATTACTCCGAGTTCCCTTTCCGTATCGTTTAGGACCGAATATGCAGATGCAAGGCCTGCAAAAACTACCCCTTCCACGTCAATACCCACCTGCGTTATGCACTTGGCAATATTTCTAAGAGCTGTAGTCGCTCCCGTTATAATGTGGGTTTCAACTTCCATTCTTACGCCGGTCATACCAACCGGATCTTTAATCCCGCTTTGGGAATCGACCACGAAATACCTCGGAATTACATGCAGAATATCCCTTGATGACGGCAGTGAAATAGCCCGGGCCGCTTCGACTACCCGCGTTACGTCCTCTGGCGAAATTTCGCCGCTTTGGTCGGAAACCGCAACCACACCCTTGGAGTTTTGGGATTCAACATGGGATCCGTCTACGGAAACGAACGCCGTGCCGATAGAATACCCGGCCATTCTTTCGGCAGCCTCAACAGACTGGGCAATCGAATGGACTGCCTCATCAATATCAACCACCTGCCCTTTTCTTAGACCCCTGGCAGGATAGCTGGCGACTCCGATTATATTGGGAGTAAAATCTTCAGCTAAAGTGGCCACAACGGTTGCAACTTTTGACGATCCGATATCTATTCCGACAACTACTTTGTCTTTCGGCATTTGTTGTTTACTTTTGGTAGGTTATAACCGGCTTTGCAAACCTCAAGTCGATTTTTTCAATTTTTGACGGCTCTATTTTAGACTCAGACAAGATAAGCTGTAAAGAATCAACCTGGCGACCTGCATCTTTTTCCGAAGTAAAAATCACAGCCTGGTTCTCTCTATTATAAACAGAAATCATTGCGGGGTTTAAAATACGGATGCTTGTTGCGACAAAATCGGTTTTTCCAATTTGCGAAATGAGGCTTAGTGAATAGATAGCAGTAGCATCTTCAATCTTCTCACCCGGCCTTAATTCGGGTTCTTTATCAAAAAAAATGGTCGGTAAATTCCCCTGATTTTGCCCCTCCAGTACGAATCCGTTTTCTGAAAAGAATATGTTTTTATCCCCAACTTTTACCAAGGGACGGTCAACCTCAACTGTGATTACCAGCGTACTTGGGTATTTTTTTTGAACAGACACATTTTTTGCGCATTTATAGGCATCTGCAATTTTTTCCTGGGCTTGCCCTGACGGAACCGTAAAGATATTTTTGTTCTTAAACTGTGCTTTAATTGCGCTTTCATCAATGCATCCTTTCCCCTCAGTTACTTCAATGTTTTCTATTTTGAAAATAAAAATAGAAATAAATGCCAAAACCACCAAAAAAATTAAGGATAAAAACAGCTTATACATATCGGGTGATATACTTTGCAAGTTCCAAACTTGCGCCTTTGGGAAGTTTTTTGGCAAATATTTCTCCATTTTTTACGTACTTTTGGTAATTTTGGGAAATTTTATCAACTGTATTTTGTAATTTTTCGATACTTAAGTCTTTTTGATCAATAACTTCCGCAAGGCCCGCTTTTTTTAAAAGCCGGGCATTCTTCTCCTGCTCACTGCCTGCGGCAATCGGCAAAGGAATTAATATTGCCGGTTTTTTCAAAATTGCAATTTCCCAGCAGGTATTGGCGCCGGAGCGCGAAATTATCAAGAATGCACCGTTTAAAACAGCTCCGATATCTTCGGGCTTGATAAGACCACATGCTAAATAATTTCTTTCTGCAACTGACTTGGCTTTTTCCACATCTCCTTTAAAGTTTGCAGTACCCACCTGATGGATAATCTGGTAATTGCGGATTTTTTTTATCCATTCGAATGCAATTCGATTCAGGAAATGGGAACCCTGATTCCCGCCCGTTATATAAATCGTCTTTTTGTCATTTGCCAAAAACCATGTGATTTTTTCGTCCCTGGCCTTTTTTTTAAATATTACCTTCCTTGTTAAATTACCTACAAGTTCGGCTTTTCCGCTTTTAAAATAGTCTTTCGTTTGCGGCCAGGTGACAAATACTTTTTTGGCAAAGAGAGAATTTATTTTTGTGGCAAGACCCGGAATTATGGCCTGCTCATGCGTAATTGACTCTATGCCTAAAAGCCATCCGCAAAAGACAACAGGCAAAGACAGCGAACCGCCGAAAGAAACAATAAGGCGGGGACGCTCTGAAAGCAGATAGAAAAAACTCTGTAAAAATCCGACTGGTATTTTCGCCAATGCCTGTAAAGTATAAATACTAAGTGCCCGCTGGAGTCTGCCGGTCACAATCCAGCGTGATTTAATTTTTTTTCGGGAAATTTCCTTGTATTCTGCGGAGAAGTTTCCGGAACCTTCTGTCGTAAATTTGCGGCCGAAAAAAATTATCTTAATGTCGGGTGTTTTTCCCAATTCTTCTATCAGGGCATACGCCGGAGAAAAATGTCCGCCACAAATTACTATTTTCATTTTGTCCTTTTAATGTTTATCAAAATGCCGATTGAGGCCATAGTTACAATCAATGATGAACCGCCGTGGGAAATAAACGGCAGTGGAATTCCGGTCAAAGGTACGAGCGCAACGTTTGATGCAATATTAAAAAGGCTCTGGACGGCAATTAAGCCTGCAATACCGGCTGCAAGTATCCTGCCTTCGGTATTTGCAGCTTCTTTGGCAATTGTGATTGCCTTTACGATAAGAAAAAGGAAAACGGAAATTAAAAAAAGAGCACCCACAAATCCTAACTCCTCTACAAAGATCGCAAAAATTGCATCGGTCTGGACTTCCGGAATAAATGCAAACTTATATCTTGAGGCGCCGATTCCGACACCAAAAAGGCCGCCGGCTGTTATGGCCGAAAGTATCTGATTTATATGATATGAGGCACCCTGCGGGTCGTATGAAGGGTCGAAAAAAGATTTCAGGCGCTCAATTCTGTACGGGGCCGTAAAAACTGCAATAGCCGCAGAAAGAATAAATGCCGGGACAACAGCCGCAAAATGCCATAGAGGCGCTTTGCCGACAAAATAAATAATCATGCTTGTTGCACCAATAATAATTGCAGTGCCCAAATCCGGCTGAAGAACTATAAGACCTAATACGGCAAGTGTGGGCAGAAAAAAAACAATGAAAATGTCAGAGAGTTTAAATTTGAGATTCTCAAATTTTGCAATCATCAAGCTTAGATACAAAATCAGGCTTAATTTTGCAAACTCTGAAGGCTGAAATGTAAAGCCGGAAACCGCAATCCAGCGCCTGGCACCGTAAACTTCCGACCCGATCTGCGGAATCAAAACCGCAACCAAAAGAATGATTGAAGCAAACAAAATGACAGGACTTGCCTTAAGCAATTTACGGAAACTGAAAAAACTGAAAACAACCAGGGCACCCAGTCCCAAAAAAACCCAAATTACCTGATTTTTAAAGTAATAAAGCTTGTCGCCAAAATCTCTGGCCGCTGCAACAACCGAAGCATCATAAATCGCAAGAAGCCCTGTCAGGATCAAAACCGCGGTTGTTGAAATCAGCCAAAAGTCAAAACTTGCCCTTTGGCCTTTTGGCTGTATTTTTGAAAAAGTAGTCATTTGTTTTTCAACTTTTGAACTTCCGTTTTAAACTTTTCCCCTCTGTCCTTGTAGTTTTTGAACATGTCAAATGACGCACACGCCGGAGACAAAAGTACAATGGAACCCGATTCTGCAACACTAAATGCGCGCTTCACGATTTTTTTCATATTCTCTCCCCCGTCTATGATGTTGCCTGCAAAATCACCATATCTTGTGATCGAATTTTTGATTCTTTGAGCTTCCTGACCGATCAGTAAAATCGCTTTAATTGACGAATCACTGACGATTTTTTCAGCAAGATTCGAAAAATCCGATTTTTTTGAAGAACCTCCTAAAATTAAGACTTTCTTGTTTTTAAACGCCTCGATCGCGGCAATTGTTGTTTCCGGAGTTGTGGAGAAAGAATCGTTGTAAAATTGTATTTGATTTTTCTCTGCAATCAGCTCAAGACGGTGTTCCAAACCCTTAAAAGCTGTAAGTACTTTAACAATATCATCGTTTTTGGCAGAATAGATTTTAGAAACAGCAACTGCCGCAAGTACATTCTCAATATTGTGTTTGCCGACAAGCCTGATTTTTGAAACATCACAAATCTCCTCAAATTTTTTTATCGTAGATACAATTTTCCTACCCTTTAGATAAACTCCATTTGTCCTTTTTTTTGTGGAAAAATAATATATTTTCGACTTGGTGTTTCTTACTATCTCTTTCGAGTTTGCAAAATCCGCATTGACTACAGCAAAATCATTTTTGGTCTGATAAGAAACAATGGGCTTTTTGGCATCGATGTACTCATCCTGATTGTTATGCCAGTCAAGATGCTCTGATGTAACCATCAAAATAACCGCCAAGTGGGGGCTTTTTTTAAGATCAAGAAGCTGAAAGCTCGAAAGCTCTAAAACGGCAAAAGAATCTTTTTTAAGTTTTGGAAGAATTTCCAAAACAGGTGTTCCGATATTTCCAGCCAAAAAAACGCTTTTGGATTTTTTCCTCAAAATTTCATAGATCAAAGTTGCCGTCGTCCCCTTACCTTTTGTGCCGGTTACGCCTATTATCGGACTTGGGCATTCATCAAAGAAAATATTCGTAGTTGACGTAACTTGAGTCTTTTCCCCCAATAGCTCCTTTATTTGCGGTGAATCTGGTCTTACTCCTGGTGAACGCACGACAAGATCAACATCAAGGGCTTTAGGCAATTTGTTTCTCCATAAAAATTTTATATCTTTAACTTTTAATTTTTTCCATAAATAATCATCTATCTGGTCTTTTGATTTTTGGTCAATTATAAAAATTTGGTTTCTTGCACCCAGATAATTTACGCAGGAGGCACCTTCGAGGCCAAATCCCAAAATTGCGATTTTTTTACCAGAAATCATAGAAGTTATATCCGGGCAAATTGAGAATTTACTTTATATTTTAATAATTGTGAAGCTATTTGTGAAAATTTTTGAGGGTTCCCCGTTGTGTAAAAAGTTTCAATTGCTTTACTTTTTGTGCGGCCTTCTCTGTCTTTTAGAAGCTGACTCGTTCTTTTGGCAATTGCCCTGCCTGAATCAAGAATTTGAATCCCAGAACCCACCCGAATTTTTATTTCGGTCTTTAAAAACGGATAGTGGGTACAGCCAAGAACTACGGTGTCCGCGCCAAAATCGCGAACGTCCTTTGTATATTCATCCAAGAGGGTCTTTATCGTTTTTCGATCCAAAGTTTCTACAGCATCCTCCAAACCTTTACAGCCCAAAAGCATAACTTCTTTATCTTTAGCAAATTTCTTGGCAAGATTTTTTAAATAGGTACTTTTAGCGGTTGCAGGCGTTGACATGACCGCAATTTTATTATTTTTGGTCAATTTGGCAGCCGGTTTGAGTGCAGGAACAACTCCGATTATCGGAATTTTGAACACTTGCCTCAGATAATCCAGGGCGTAACATGTAGCCGTGTTGCAGGCGACAACTAAAATCCCAATATCGCTCTTGAGCAAAAATTTCACAATTCTTGCGGAAAGATCCTGAAGCTCTTTTTGAGTTTTTCTGCCGTAAGGCACATGCGCCTGGTCTGCTAAAAAAAAATACTCCATGTCAGGAAGCAACTTTTTCACTTCAACAAAAACGGAAAGTCCGCCAACGCCGCTGTCAAATAAACCTATTTTGTTATTTTTTTGAAAATTCATCAGAAAAAAGAAAGCCAAAGGCCAAGGACCGCAAATATCACCTGCGCAAGCAAAAGTCTAAAAACAATTTTGGGCTCTTCCCAACCCTTATGCTGAAGCCACAAATGTATCGGCGAAACCTCGAAGATTTTTTTCCCTCGGAATTTTTTAGAAAGCAGCTGAACTAGAGATGAGGCGACTTCAACCACAAAAACTCCGCCGATAATTGCCAATGCAATTGGTTTTCCCAGAAGTAATCCGCAAACAGCCAAAGTTGCGCCAAACGAAAGTGCACCAACATCACCAAGCCAGATTCTGGCAGGAAACACATTAAAATAAAGAAAGGCGATCAAGGCCCCTATCCAAAGACCCAAAAAAGTGGACAGGGTCGTATCTAAAATAGCGCCTGAAATAATCAAAAAAGCGACAAGACAAATTAAAAGCAGGCCGCTTGCCAAACCGTCCAAGCCGTCTGAAATGTTGACGGCGTTTGCAAACGAAATGATCGTAAACGCGGCAAACGGAATATAGAAAATATCAAGTCTTAAAATGTCAAAAAAGCTGACATTGACAAAGTCGATGCCTAAATCAAAATAAAGCATAGAGGCAACAATCATGCCCAAAATAAGCTGAACTAAAAATTTATAGCGGATTCTAAGTCCCCAAAATTTGGCTCGCCTAAAACCGAAAGTTTTTCTAAGATCGTCGTACAGCCCCAAAACTCCGAAAGATACAAATGTGAAGAGTAGTACCTGAACCTCTTTTTTGAACGGGTAAACCGAAGTCCTGTCAATGCCGAAGCTAGGTAAAACACCGATAATTGCAACATAGAGTGCCGTTACAACAAAAATAATCAGTGCCCCGCCGCCTACGGGCGTTCCTATTTTATGGGCATGCAGTTTGTCAAAAATCGGCGTTCTTACCTCAAAAACGTCCTTCGTAAACTGCTTTTGCCTCAAAAACTTGATTTTGTAAAGAAAATTGATATACGGAACTAAAAGAATACTAATTGCCAAAAACGCAAGCAGAATTAAGCCTAAAATTCCTTCCATCTGTCTAAATCATTATACTAAGCCAAAACACCGCAATGATAGCAACGAATCGAAGTAGATTTCCCTTGAAGCGCAAATACGAGTCTTTCAAGGTGGGCATGCCTAGAGCCCTTGATCAAAATTACGCTCGTTTCCGTTTTTAATTTACGGATTGAATCAGCCATCTCTCGAATACCCTTTGCAATAATTATTTTTCCTTTAAAAGAAAAATTCTTGGCTGATTTTGCAATAATTTTTGCTTCTTTACCTATAGTGAATAAAACATTTATATTCGAGGCGGCGATTGTCTTACCCAAGTTTTGATGGGCTTCTTTGGAAAATCTTCCGAGATCCTTCATGTCTCCAAAAACGGCAATTTTTACTTTATCCCGTCCAAGTACAATCAAGGTGTTCACGGCCTCCTTAGCAGCAGCAGGAGAGGAATTGTATGTATCGTCAAGAATACTCAATTTTCCAACAGAAATTACGTTGAGGCGGTGTAAAGGTACTTGTGTTTTGGATAAACCTTTGGCAATGTGCGAAAGAGTCATTCCCTCAATTATCCCGACAGTTGATGCAACATTCGCAGAAAGCAATTGGTGCTCTCCGACTATTTTCCAGCTGACGGATGCCTTTTGACCACTGAGGCTCAATCGAAATCTAGATCCGTCAAGGCTCTGCTCGAAAGCCGATATCTTAACGGGGCTTTTTGCGGATTTGCCAAACCACCTTATTTGAGCTTTTGTCTGCCTTGCCATTTTTTGACAGTAAGGATCATCAGAATTCAAAACAGCATAATCTTCTTCACGAAGATTCTTTATTAACTTTGATTTTTCCCTATAAACTCCCTCGATATTTGTAAAATATTTCGTATGAGTAGGAGTAATGTTGGTAACGACCGCGATCTTTGGCTTTGCGATCGAAAGATAATAATCCATATCTCCGGGATGTTCGACGCCGTATTCTAAAATCATTTTTTGATCCCACGGTTTTGTTTTTAGAATTGTTTGGGGAATTCTGAACGTCGGGTCTAAATTTTCATCACCGACAACCGTTTTATATTCCTGTAACAATACCGCATATATGGCATTTTGCGTCAGGGTTTTTCCAACACTGCCGGTAATTCCAACTACCTCTACATTTGGTAACAACTTCAGATAATTTTTAGCAAGAAGAGCTTTAGAGGCATGAAACGGCTTTTTCCAAAGTTTGATTTCTCGGTAAGGATCAGAATTCCACATGGAGATTTAATTATATCTTAAATAACGCCTACCTATCAAACTATGGGGTAGCGAAATCTATTATTTTGTCGAGGAGTCTCGGGTATGGAATACCGGCCGAGGTGGCTGATTTTGGAAAAAGTGACACAGGCGTTAACCCTGGAATCGTGTTAACTTCAAGGACATAAATTTTTTGGCCTTTGATAATCATGTCAACTCTACCAAAACCTCGACAACTTAGTGTTCGGTAGGCCAGAATAGCTGCTTTTTGAACTTTGCCTACAAAACTTTTGCTTATTCTTGCCGGAACGATTTCGTCACATAGTTTCTCATCGTATTTGGCTTTGTAGTCGAAAAAATCCGACTTTGGAACAATCTCAACTACAGGCAAAGCTTTGGGATTTTCATTGCCTAAAACAGGAACTGTTATCTCTTTCCCTTCCAAATATTCCTCGATGATTACCAAATTACTGTATCTAAAAGCTGAGTCTAAAGCTTTTTTAAGATCGGATTTTTTAGCAACTTTGGATACGCCAACAGAAGAACCCTGATTTGAAGGTTTTACAAAAAGCGGCAGTTTTAGCGTTTTAAAAATTTTATTTGGAGCATCATTTTTAGAAAGCACCAAATATTTAGGAACTTTCAGACCGGCCTGAACAAATAATCTCCTCGAGTAGATTTTGTCCATTCCCAAAGCAGAAGCCAAAACACCCGAGCCCGTATAAGAAATTCCCAATAACTCCAAAAAACCTTGAATTGTGCCGTCTTCACCATTCGGGCCATGCATAGCAATAAAGATGACATCGACATGATTATTTTTGATTATCGACGCGTGATCTGACCGATTCAAATTTCGTGTTTTTGAATTTGTAATTTGAGGCTTTACACCGGCAGGGGAGTCCAACAGAAACTGTCTTTTGTTCCCTATTTGCCAATTGATACCGTCTTTGGCAATCACAATAGGCAAAATATTATACTTCTTGGGATTCAAATTTTTAACAACTTCTCTACCGGAAGAAAGCGAAATCTCATGCTCTGCTGATTTCCCACCCATTATAACCGCAATATTCAGTTTTCTCATGACGCAATCTTTTCCCAAGAAAAGGCAGGCCAGCCGAAATGACCGTAGCTTGCTGTTTCTCTATAAATCGGCCGTGTCAATTTCAAACCGTCGATTATGCCTTTTACGGAAAGATCCAGAAGACTCCATGCAAATTGCTCAATTTTAGAAAGCGCAACTTTTTCTGTTCCGAATGTTTCTATAGCTTTTGTTATCGGCTCTGCCTGACCGATAACATACGCAAGCTGGATTTCACACTTTTTAGCATAACTTTTGGCAACTATATTTTTGGCAATAAACCTTGCCGCATAGGCAGCTGACCTGTCAACTTTTGTTGAATCTTTGCCGGAAAAACAGCCGCCGCCGACTCTGGCCATCGAGCCGTATGTATCCACGGCAATTTTCCGCCCCGTAACACCCGTATCCTGCGAAGGACCGCCTATTTCCCATTTGCCTGTCCCGTTGCAAACTGTATTTTTAAAATCGATACTGTAACCGTATTTTTTAAGTGCAGGCCTTATTATCACCTCAAAAATGTCTTTTGCGACTTTTGCAAGCGGCAGTTTTGGATCATGGGGCACGGCGGTTACCGCTTTTGTGACTTTTTTTGGTCTGTGATTCTGATATTCAACCGTTACTTCCGATTTGCCATCAGGCCTCAGATAAGCAAGGACTTTGTTTTTTCTAGCCAGATCTATGCGCTTTACAATTTCCCGCGCCAAGGCGATTGGCAAGGGTATAAGCTCGGGGGTATCGCCGCAGGCATATCCAAACATCATCCCCTGATCTCCGGCTCCTCCCATGAGTACACCTTTGGCGATGTCCTGGGACTGGGTATGTATGAAGGTTGCGACTTTGGCATTTCTGTAGTCGAAACCATAGATTTTGCGGTTATAACCCAAGTCTTCAACTACTCCCCGTGCTATTTTTTCAAAATCAACCTTCCCGGCTGTTGCTACCTCGCCTGCCAAAATTATTCTGTTAACGGTTACCATCGCCTCCACAGCCACTCTGCTTTGCGGGTCATATCTTAGGCATTCGTCTAAAATGGCATCGGAAATCTGGTCACAAATTTTATCGGGATGAGAAGCGGAAACAGACTCTGAGGTAAAGAGTTTGTAGTTCATCACAAATTCAAATTAATCAGTCGATTCTTTTTATGTCGGCGCCGAGGGCAGCAAGCCTTTCAACTATATTTTCGTATCCTCTTTCGATTAGCTCCGCGTTGCCGATAATGCTTTTCCCCTTTGCAGCGCAGGCTGCAATTACCAGTGCCATTCCTGCCCTGATGTCCGGAGTATCCAGTCTTTGACCGCGTAGCTCTGTCGGCCCGTAAACAAACACCCGATGAGGGTCGGCAATCTCAACTTTTGCCCCCATTGAAAGAATTTTATCGACAAAAAACATGCGCGATTCATACATCCAGTCATGGAGAATTGTCACCCCTTCAGCCTGAGTTGCCAAAACAATCATCGGTGCCATCAAATCCGTAGGGAAACCGGGCCAGACATCAACAACTACTTTTTCAACTGCTTCCAGCCTGCCACCCGAGATGACGAGTGAATCGTCGAAAATTGTAAATTTTAAGCCAAATCTGGAAAGGACTAAAAGAATCATATCCAAATCTTCCTTAACAATGGGCGAAATTTCAATTTTACTTGACGTGACTGCAGCCAAAGTTGCAAAAGTACCGACTTCGATATGGTCCGGTCTGACGCTATGCGTTGCGCCAAAAAGTTTATTAACACCAGTAATTTCCAGTCTGTTCGTACCAATGCCGGTGATTTTTGCACCCATTTTAATCAGAAAATTGCATAAATCGACAACATGTGGCTCTGAAGCAGCTCTTCTTATAACCGTCTCGCCCTCTGCCAAGACAGCCGCCATAATAGCATTTTCCGTTGCGGTAACCGATGCCTCTTCCAGAAAAATATCAGCACCCTGAAGCTTATTGACTTTAGCAGTTAAAAAATCTTCCTCCTCTAAAATTTTTGCACCCAAGGCTTTAACAACCTGTATGTGAACATCAAGCGATCTTCTGCCAATAATGTCTCCTCCCGGATAACCCATCTTTACCTCCGCTCCTTTGGTAAGAAGCGGCCCAAGAAGAAGTATAGATGCGCGTAATTTTTCTGTTAATTCTTTCGGCAAAACTTTATTTTTGAAATTTTTGGCGGAAATTTTAAGTTTTTTTTGTGTCTTTTGGATCTTTACACCGCATCTTGATAAAAGCTGGGTCATTACCAAAACGTCGGAAATCTCGGGCACATTGTCGATTATGCAAACCTCATCCGTTAAAAGACAGGCTGCCATAATAGGCAAAACCGCATTTTTATTGCCGGCAATTTTGATTTTGCCGTATAACTTTTTAGCTCCTGTAATTTCTAACTTAGCCACATGCCTCCTTCGGAGGAATTTCTAATTTCTAAACTCTAATTTCTAAATAAATGTCAAATACCAAAAATCAAATAACAAAATATATTAAAGTTCGAGTTGGTCATTAGGTTAATTAGGAATTTGGCTAAAAGTCTCCTATGTAAAAAATCTCCTCTTTTAAGTCCAAATCCAGATCCGTTTTGGCCTTTTTTTTGACAAGATCAATCAATTTTAACACGTCATCTGCTTCGGCACTGTCAACATTTAAAATGTAATTTGCATGTTTTTCGGAAATTTGGGCTCCGCCTATCCTTTGCCCTTTGAGCCCCAATTTTTCGATAATATAGCCTGTTGATGTCGTTAAATTAGGCGTAAAAAGCCTTTGTGCGTCGGCATCTTCGATATTTCTGAAAACACAACCCGAGCAGGCAATACCGATTGGCTGCTCTTCATTTCTTCTTTTAACGTCATCCATCGCCTTTTGCCAAAGAGTTGCTTTATCCTTAATTGCATCCAACTTGAAAAGTGCTTCAAGGACAATTTCTTCCGTTTTTTGAATCTTTGATTTGTCGTAGCCGAATTCAAAATACTTGGAATCAACGGTTTTTTCTTCTCCGTTTTTCGGATCAAAAAGGACTGCGGAAGTGAGCCTGTTTCCCAGAAATTCTCCTTTTTCAACTTCGTAATGGGCGTTGATTTTCAGACCTCCGCCGACTGTCCCCGGAACCGAAAGCAAAAATTCAAGTCCCTCAAGGCCCTGATCTATTGTAAAACGGGCCAGTTGATTCATAAGCGTTCCTGAAGCACACCAGACCTGAGCGCTTTTAATTCCTTTGCCTAGCTTGTCGATTATGCCTTTGATGCCGATAAGCTTTATGCCGTCTGCCCTGTTTTTAACAACTAAGCCGTCAAAACCACTGTCTGAAACCAAAACATTGGCTCCGCCGCCTAAAATCACAAAAGGAATTTTAAGGTCATGTGCGGTTTTTAAAGCAAGTCTTAAATCATCGACATTTTTAGCTTCAAAAAAAATCCTCGCCGGACCGCCGATTTTAAAATATGTGTGCTTTGAAAGAGGCTCGTTTTCAAAAACCCGCAAAGGGCCGAGTATGTTTTTAAAATTTTCGATGTCCATATTAATTTGAATTTAACAAATCCCAGAATTTATAAACTCTGCCTGCCCCCATTGAAAGAACAATATCGAATTCCTTGAGATGTTTTTTTATATTTTCGGCAGTTTTTTCCAGGCTTCCTGAAAAAACGGCTTTCCCTCCGACTGCGCTTGCTAATTGCTCGGCTAACTTTTTGTTGTCCCCCTGCTCTCTTGCTGCATAAACTTCGGTTATAAAAATTGAATCGACTTTTGTAAGTGACAGATTCTTAACAAACTCACCGAAAAAAACTTTGATTCGTGAGAAGGTGTGTGGCTCGAACACCAAGGCAATTCTTTCCCCTTTATATTTTTCGAAAAGTGCATTTGCCGTTTTTAAAACCGTATACGGATGAACAGCATAATCATCATAAACTTTTACCCCGTCAATCTCTCCTTTATACTCCAGTCTCCGGCCGACTCCCTCGAATTGTTCAACCGTTTTTCTTGCAGCAGAAGGATCAAGTTTTAATACGTTGGCCACCGAAAGCGCGGCATTGGCATTTTCTTTGCGAAAATCGCCAATTATTGAAAGATCAAGATTTTTAAATTTCGCAATTTTGACAACTTTTACATCAGAGCGCGCAGATCTTGCAAGATCAGTAGAATCTTTATCGTCTGCAATTATTAAAATACCGTTTCTTATGATATTTGCAATAAACTTTCTAAAAGACGCAAAAATTGCTTTCTTCGACTTAAAATAATCCGGATGGTCCCAGCTTAAATTTAAAATCACGGCAATGTCGGGTGAATAATTCAAAAAATTATCATTATATTCATCGGCTTCGCAGACATAGTACTTCGATTTACCAAGGTGAAAATTTTGTCCCCATGCAAGAACTTTAGCTCCAACTTCGCAAGTAGGGTCGAGTTTTTCGTCAATAAGAATTTGGGAAATCATGGCAGTTGTTGTCGATTTGCCGTATGCACCTGCTGTTGCAATCACAAACTTAGCTTTTTGTAAAAATCTTCCCTGAAACTCCTGCCATGTTAATGTCGGAATATTTAGCTTTTTGGCTGTCTGAATTTCCAAATTGTCGGGGTCAAATTTTAAAACAGACGGCGTTATAACCAGCATACCGGCATTCTTAAGGTGCGATGAGTCATGATCTTTATAAATTGGCATCCCAAGGTTCTTTGCATACGGCGAGTCTGAAATAAAGTCGCAGCCAGTAACATTGTAGCCAAAACCTTTGGCAATGCCGGCAACGGCAGAAGCACCTGCTCCCAAAATGCCCATGATATGGATATTTTTGGCGAGCTTTGTTTGGGCTTTTTTAAGATCCTGCGGGGTATTCACGCTGTGCCACTCACTTGAGCCAGAAAGTATATAAGTTTCAACTTTCTTTTTTTGCCTTATAGCCTCTTCAATCATGTCAGTTATGTATAGTTCGCCTGTGACTTTAGAAGGTTTAAGATTGTTAATATTTTTGGAAAGCCAACTTTTATCGAAAAAATAGACGCCATCGTTTATTTCATTAATCATCTTTTGACTGATAGTCGCATCTTTTTCTTCAATAATTGCTTTCACTTTGCCATCTTTCCTGACGATTCTGCCAAAACCAGTTGGATTCTTAAGTTTTACAGTAACGAATGTTACAGCGGCATTGGATTTAAGGTGATGACCATAAACGTCTTCTATAGTCTTTGGTTTGTAAAAAGCAGTATCGTCACCGTACATCACACAAACTGTTTTTACGTCAGATTTGACTTTCGCAAGGGCGGCCGCAGTCGCATCACCGGTTCCTTTGGGCTGGGACTGAAGAACACACAGGACTTGGTCTTCAAATATTTTTTTTATGTCGGAAATATTTTTTTTGTTCGCAACTGCAATTATCTGCGTAGGCTGTGTGTTTTTAATCGTCGATATTGTCCTTTCGATTAGAGTCTGTCCTGAAATTTCGTGAAGAACTTTGGATTTTTGCGACTTCATCCTTTTGCCTTCACCTGCCGCCAATATAATTGCCGAAAAATTATTCTTTTTCATTTGCTTTTTTTGTTATAGCCCGCTCTACGCTTTTGAATTCATCCCAAGGATACTCTTTTTTGCCAAAGCACATACTTTTTTCGTGAGATTTGCCAAAGCAAACTACAATGTCGCCCGGCTTTGCAAGCTTGACTGCAAATTCTATTGCTTTTTGACGGTCATAAATTTGATAAAAATCCGAGCCTTCCTTTTTGCCGGATCTCACAAGACCCCGGGCAATTTGCCAGCAAATATCCTCAACCTTCTCGCTCCTTGGATCTTCTGCCGTTAAAACGCAAATATCGGCGTATATGGCCGCAATTTTGCCCATTTTGGGCCTTTTTAACTTGTCTCTCTCTCCTGCCGCGCCAAAAACGGCAATGACCCTCGACCCTTGACCCTTGATCCTTGACTTTAAAGTTTTAAGGGCTTGCTTGAGGCCGTTTGGTGTATGGGCAAAATCAACTTTAACCTGATAATCCTGCCCCATATCGACTTCCTCCATCCGGCCTTTAACGCCCTGGAAATTATTAAGGGCTTTGGTGATTATCTTTTTGCTGATGCCAACTTGAGTTGCCAAAGCGGCAGCACAAAGCGCATTTGATAAATTGTATTCTCCCGGAATTTTCAGTTTTAAGGGAAAATTCTTAGGCGCAAAATCTGCCTTTTTACCAATCGAGTAAGTTATGATTTTGCCGTTTGCAAGCTTTTTAATCTTGGAAAAAGTCGGGTCATCCAGATTTAAAATGCTCACTTTGACACCTTTGAAAAGCCTGGCCTTCGCCAAAATATAATTTTCAAAACTTTTGTGGTAATCAAGATGTTCATGGGTGATATTAGTCAAAACCGCAAAATCAAAATCGACTCCAAAAATTCTGTTCTGATCAAGACCATGAGATGTTACTTCCAAAACCAGACACTCCGAATCGGAATTGACTACCTTTCTAAGAAATTTCTGCAGGGCAACAGGGTCTGGAGTCGTAACATGGAAACCCGTATCATAAGTTTTCTCCCCGATTTGTGCGTGAATAGAGGAAATCAAAGAAACCTTTTTGTTTGCGGATTTAAGGATTTCATAAATCATGTGGGAGGTTGTAGTTTTACCGTCCGTTCCGGTAACACCAATAACTGTCAGTTTTTTTGAAGGAAAACCAAAATATATGCAAGCTGTAAAAGCCCGCAAGAGGTGATAAATATTCTTAACCTTTTGCCACATCAAGTGAGGTAATTATACAAAGATTTTATTTATTTTGTTTCTGGTCGGTAAAAAACTTGGGTAGCTTCTGTTTGCGCCTCTTGCTCAAGATCCAGTCTAAACTCCATATCTAGTGAAAATCTTTCGGGATCTTCGTATGCTTTCTGATAGATATAAAAAGCTTCAAATAACGAAACCGCGGCATTCTCTTCATTAAATCCGCTATCTGACAACCACCTTATTGAAAAAGCGATCTTTGGCTTTTCTGATATAGAAGTGGGAGGAACATACGCTTCCTTATTATTACCCCAGCTGATATTAAAATTTTCTCTTTTTACTTCCTTTTGGATAAAATCGGCGGCAGCTCGAATTTGAGGATTTTCTTGTGAATCCAGCCAGCCTATGGTTTTCAATAAGTTATCCTGGGCAATTCGAAAATCTGCTTCGTTCAAGAGATTTTCATCATCATCAGCACCTACGTCTATCGTTTTCTCGGAAGTTTCCGAAATCCTCGGTTGAGTATTCTGTGCAGTCTCCAATGTGTCGTTTCTGGAACTACACGCATAAGCGGTACTAGCTACAACCGCTGTTACCGCCAATCTCTGTCCTATTCCGAAAATTCTTTCTTTTATTCCCATAATAAAAACCGCCCAAAAAGACGGCTTAATTGGATTTTATTAAGATGCAAGTTTATCACAAAATAAGAGTCTGCACAAGCTTAACGGTGCTCAAGGGGTCTACTTTCCAGACGGGATGCCGAAGTGGATAAACAGTTCTTTGGCAATTTCAAAAAAAGTAGGGGCTGCGGTTTCCGAACCAAAAGGAGACGAGGATGGCTGAGTGAAACGTACGAGCATCACGAATTTCGGGTCATCTGCGGGGGCAAAACCAATAAATGATGCAATCGTTTTGTTAGGATCGTAATGGCCGGAAATCGGAATCTGGGCAGTTCCCGTTTTGCCGGCAACCCGATAGTCTTTCGGTGCAACAAATCTGGCCTCACCATATTCTACCGCATTGACCATCATTTCGGTAACTTGCAGTGCAGTCTCGGGCGAGATTACCTGAATTTCCCGCTCAGGCTTAATCTCTTCTTCGCTTCCGTTGTCTTTTACTTTTTCTACAACCTTGGGTGAAACCAAAAGTCCATGGTTGGCAATTGCCGACATAGCCTGGACCAATTGAATCGGTGTCACGGCAATTCCCTGACCAAATGAGGCCGTAAAAAGATCTATCTGTTTCCACTCTTCATCCGGCCTTAAAACCCCTGTCGACTCTTCCTGTAAGTCTATGCCGGTCTTTTGGCCAAAGCCGAATTTTTCAACATATGAAAAAAAATTTTTGACACCCAGTTTTTCTGCAACAAAAGTCATGCCAACGTTATCGGAATTTTGGATAACCTCTGTCATTGTCGAATCGGGATGATATTTTTTATTCCAAGTCGATATTTCAAAACCGGCAACCTGTCTTGGCCCTGAACATACATTGCATTTGGTATTTGGCTCAACTGACTTTGTATCCAAGGCAGCTGCCATAACAATCGGCTTAAAAATAGAACCTGGTTCATATGTGTCTGCAACTGCCGGATTTTTATAAAGGCTTTCGTCAAATTCCCCTCTTAGGGCAGGATCATAAGTAGGGATAGTTGCCATTGCCAAAATTTTGCCGCTTTTCGGATCGGCAACTATAACCGTGCCGTCTTTTGCGCCGTATTTTTCGACGGCTTTCCTTAATTTATCCTCAACCATAAACTGAATTTCCCGCTCTATTGATACATGCAACGATGATCCTTGCTTAGGCTGAATCGGTCTGTACTGACCGACCAAAATGGGCAAACCTAAAGGATCCTGTTCCTGACCTAATCTACCGGACTTCCCCCTAAGTTTTCTGTCCCAGAAACCTTCCAGCCCAAAATAGCCTGTATCACGGCCGACTTTATCAAAAGCAACAAATCCCAAAAGCTGGGCGGCCATAGATGCCTCCGGATAGAAACGTTTTTCATCCTGCACAAAACCAATTCCTGAGATCTTTTTCTCTTCTACCTTTTTCTTAGTCTCGAGTGTGACTTTTCGTGCCAATTGTACCCAAAAAAGATTTTTATCAGAAAGCTTGTTTTTTATGTCTTTCTCTTTAAACTCTACCTCATTTTTCATTTGTTCGCGGTCGGAATCAGAAAGACGGGCAGAATCCGTAGTAAATTTTTCAGATATTAAAAAGGGGGCTAAGTTTTGGGCAATTTCCTGAGGATTTTTTCCAAGTTCATGAGGCTTCGCATATATCAGAAATGACTCCTGGTTTGTAACCAAAGGAAAACCGTCGCTTGCCAAAATTTCCCCCCGCGATGCCGGAATCTCTGTATCCTTTAAAAAAGCATCGGCACCAAAGGAATTTTTTGCCAAAAACTGCCAGTAGAAAAGCCGGAAGATGATAACGGCGGCAACAATAAAAAAGATTATTTGCAAAATCTTTAGCCTGTCCACGTAAAATTCTTTATGTCTTTCTAGTTTAGCAAAAGATCAGGGGGTAATTACCAAGGAAGGTTTTTTGAAACCGTCTTCTTGGGCTTTTTTGGATAGAGACGAAAGTGATGACTTTTTGGAAATTTCCACTCTTAAAATCGTATTTTCGGATTCGAGCTTTTGGATTTCGTCTTCTATTTGGGCAATTTTTTGGCCGTCTGTTGCCAGACCGTTTGCAAAAACGAGCTGAGTGAAAAACAAAAGCGTTGCGGCTGCGGAAATCACAACCATAAGCTTAACTTTCACACCTCCTGTGTGTTTTTTCTCTTGTTTATTACGATTTTTAAAATCGGATACTGGTAACATAATTTGCTTTAAGGGACAACCAAGGTTTCCCCTTAATATTCCCCTTCCTTCAATGGCCGAATTTCAGCGGCTGAGCCTGTCTGAAATTTAATTTTTAGATTCTCTCAGCTACACGCAACTTGGCGCTTCGGGATCTTGGGTTTGCCAAGATTTCAGTTATTTGGGGGCCGATTGGTTTTGGTGTTAATACCTTTAGATTTCTTTGATGCTTGAAGAATCGTTTGACTATTCCATCTTCAAGCGAATGAAAGCTTATTACTACCAACCGGCCCTTCTTATTTAAAAGTTCGAGAGTCTGCGGTAACGCTTTTTCTAAATTTAAAAGTTCGCTGTTGACAACAATTCTTAAGGCCAAGAAAACCTTGGTCGCCGGATGCAATTTTTTTGCCTTATACTTTTTTCGAACACCTCCAGTTTTGTAAACTTCTTCTATGACCCGAGCAAGCTCTGCAGTTGACCTAATGGGCTTCAATTCACGGGCGCGGCAAATAGCGCCAGCAATTGCGAAAGCATACTTTTCCTGACCAAACGTTTTAAAAATTTCATAAAGCCTCCTTTTTTCGAAATTATTTACAATATCTGCGGCCGAAAGACCTAAAGCGGGATCCATGCGCATATCCAAAAGGCCGTCTCTGGTAAATGAAAAGCCTCTTTCGGGACTTGCAAGCTGTACGCTTGAAACCCCCAAATCAAAAAGTATTCCGTCTACTTTTCCAAATCCCGCCTCTTTGGCAATTTGTTCGATGTCTGCAAAATTCCCCTGAACCAAAACTAACTCTTGAGTCTTGATTCTAGACTCCAGACTCTTCCTAATGTATTCGATTGCCTCCGGGTCACGGTCGACACCTAAAACTTTCGATCCCTTGTTGAGTAACCCTTCCGTGTGTCCGCCAAAACCGCAAGTCGCATCGATAAACAATTTACCGGGTGCAAGATCCAAAAACTCTAATGTCTCTTGTAAAAGTACCGGTGTATGCAGTCTCATGCCTCTCCTCCTAGATTCAGCTTATGCGCTTCCCAAGTCTTCTCGTCCCAAATCTCAAAATGGTCCCCCGCTCCGATTATTGTTGGACTTTTAATCTCTGCATACTCCAAAAGCCCACTAGGAATAACAAACCTGCCCTGATCATCAAGCCTGATATACTCGGCTGCTGCAAAAAAGAATCGTCTAATATCACGAGAAGCCCTGTCGGTAATCGGCCGGTCCAATTGTTTTTCCGACTGACTCTGCCAAGCTTGGGTATCAAACCCAAAAATGCATTTTTCGAAGCCAAAGGACAAAATGATTTCATTTGTCGCCAAGTATTCACGGATTTTTTTTGGTAAAGCAATCCTTCGGGAATTTAAATCAAATGAAGGTCTGAAGCTACCCAGAAACATTTTCCCTTACAACCTCGTGCAAGATAGGTAACTCCAAGGGCAGCTCAAAAGGCTAAGGAGTTTGGAAAATGGAAAATTAGCAAAGTCGCTTGCTAATCACCATTCTTCACCATCTATATCCATTTTTCACCAAAAAACAGGTATTGTCAAGGGGCGAAAATGAGACTAAAATAGCCAGCATGGTTAAAGAAACTGCACCACAAGTGCTTGAACTGTCAAGAAGACATAAAATCTCAGAATATGCAGTAAAATCTGCCCGTAAAAGAATTTTGAATGGAACGGACGAGCCTCTGAGGACCCTTTTAGATTATCTGTTTTACAGACTTCAGCTATATTCCCTGGCTAAACAGTTGGGTCAAGCAAAATCTGATCCAAACATTGCCTATGAGTATTTGTCTTTAGAGTCAATCGATTTGGCCACAAGCTTAAAAACAGCTTCTACAGGAGACTACACGGAAATTAAGCAAGAAATGCAGAACCAAGCAGATGATTTATTAAGTTGGAAATCTGCTTCAGATAAATATTTTGCTCGCAAAATGATCGCTCTAACTTATCATGTACCGGACAAAGGTAAACCGATTGATCTCCCACAATTACCATGGGAAGATCAAGACATCATAAGGAGCTACAATCAAGATTTGAAGGTGAGTAATCGATATTAAAAGAGTAATGCTTCCAGCTCGGGAATTACTTATCTCTTTAGGGAATAAATTCTTTAGAGTCGTAGCCAAAAAGCGGGCCGTAGATGGTTCTTAAGCTTGAATAGTCACTTGGTGCGGAGTCTTTTTCGATTGTAAAGTTTTAACAGACAAGTATTTCACTTTCGAATACTCGCTATCGTACGGCCGCATATCGAAAGGATTATGGTAATCAAGACAGCCTGTACAATGACTTGCATGTAGCTGCCCTTCGGTCATACCCAAAGATTTAGCCATTCCCGTCATACTTAAGTAATGAACTGAAGAAACATTAAGCATTTTCCTGACTTCCTCTTCCGACATCTCGTGATACTGACCTTGTTTATCTTTTCTAACAGCACCCAGCTCATCGCGCGACCCGATATTGACCCCTAAAAAGCACGGGTTTAAAAATTTTGGGGCCAAGAATCGGCAATGGATTTCTCTGACTCCGACATTTAATAAGTGTTCGACAAGAATCTTGAAAGTATTTAATCTTACGGCAGTATCGTCAACAAGATAAATTGATTTACCAATTATCGCGGGTGATACGAAAAACTTCTTTTCTATATGTTTGTTTCTTAAATAAGGGTCGTCTTCAATAAAGGTTCTCCTGGCATAGTCGTACCGCTCCTTAACCAGTCCCCTGAAGTAGTTCAGCTTTGAAGATTCGGGTATTTTGCGGCGAAGTGTTTCATAAAAAGCAAAAGCGCCCGGTCTTGCAGTATCCGGAACGGCAACTACAAAGTCAATTTTTTTAATATCGAGATTCTTGTCTTTTTTTTCTCTGATCCTTGCTAATTCTTCGAGAGCAAGCTGTCTGCCAAGACTTTCGCGGTTTTCTCCGATAACTCCATCCCAAGTCGAAGTTTCGTTAGAAAAATAAAGTTTCTCAAAAACGCAAAAGCTTTCTTTTTGAGCTTTGGTGTAATTTGAAATCGAAACGCCATTTTTGTCGGCTACCAAAAGATTCCCCGGTTTTAGTTTCTGGCTGTGCCGGACATTAATGCGGTCTAGAGCACAAGTCTCCGATGCCACAAAAACGTGCCCGTTATCCTGAGACCAAACCAAAGGCCGTACACCCCAAGGATCACGAAGAGCCATCAGTTTATCATCACCGGTTACCATAACAAGAGAATAAGCACCTTTGACTTCAGAAAGCGCATTGGCAATCTTTTGCTTCCAAGTGACACCCGGTGCCGTGACAATGAGCCAGGTTAAAATTTCTGAATCTGAATCGGACTCCAGATTTATCTTGAACTTGTTAAGTTTCTTCCTGTGTTTTTCGACATCCACGACACTGCCGTTATGTCCCAAAGCCAGTTCCCAACCCTGCCAACTGGCATAAAACGGCTGGGCATCACAGTTTTCACGGCTTGAACCTTCGGTTGGATAACGCAGGTGGGCAATGGCAATTTCGCCCCGCAGGGAATTATCCTCAATTACATCAACCGAACGGAAAATTTCGCCAAAAGACTGTGCTTTTTTGAACACTTTTAAGGTTTTGCCCAAACCCTTGACGGCAACTCCCCCGCCGTTTTGGCCGCGGTGCTGAAGGGCTTTACCCATTTCGACAGCTATATTGGTGACATTTGTGCCGCGTGAAGCAAACGAACCTGCCAAACCGCAATATTCGTGAATTTTTCCACGAACATTAAATTCGGCTTCCACTAATTTTTGGGAAGTCTTAATAATAGCATTGTCTTATTTTTGTCCAGCAACTGTCAACAAATGCACAGCTTGTGTATAATCCCTTTTGTGATTCTAGTTTATATTACCTGCAAATCAATTACCCAAGCAAAAAGAATCGGCAAACATCTAGTTACTAATAGATTGGCTGCCTGCATCAATATTTTCCCAAATATGCAAAGCTCGTATTTCTGGCCACCTGAGGCAAAAAAGCTTATTAACGACCGTGAGGTTGTCCTGATCGCAAAAACAATTGCCAAGAATTTTAAGAAAATTGAAAAAGAAATCACCAGGCTTCATAGCTACAAAATTCCCTGCGTATTTTCAATTAAAGTTGATAAAGTGAATAAACCTTATTTAGACTGGTTGAGCAGCGAAGTAAGCTGAGCTGCAAGTTTTGATATCTTTACCCTATTCTGCTTCGTGGTATTGCGGTCGCGGATCGTAACCGTATCATCATCCAAAGTTTGAAAATCCACTGTCACGCAATAGGGAGTTCCGATTTCGTCCTGGAAGTAGAAATATTGTTTAGAAAACCATTTTTATGCAATTATTTAATTGGTGGCTTAATTGTTGAAGTATATACTCCTTTTTCCAGTAGTTTTAATTCTTGTTGTCGGTGTTTTCAATGTCTTTCAAAAAAGTATGGGGGCATCCTCAATAGACGGTCTAATGGCTCATTTTCAAAAGGAAGGTTTAACCGTGGTGGAAACACAACCGACAACTGATCCAAAGGAAAAAGCCTATATAGAATCTGTAGAAAAAGCATTTGCTCCATTTGCAAAGGGAAAACCATATTTTACTAAAAGGAGTAAGATTATTAACTCGGTGAGGGTTGATATC
>Ga0209542_10004447_pt1 | contig 28867 bp, 34 predicted proteins | sample RifCSPhighO2_01_FD_184028 | JGI IMG/M metagenome (GOLD analysis project Ga0209542, IMG submission 184028) | Soil microbial communities from Rifle, Colorado - Rifle CSP2_plank highO2_0.1 (SPAdes) (version 2) | ecosystem: Environmental > Terrestrial > Deep subsurface > Rock core/Sediment ...
AATTTTAGGAAAATAAATATGGCAAGAGTAAAAAGAGGGACTGTATCAAGAAGAAAACATAAAAAACTTTTAAATTTAACAAAAGGGTATCGTGGGACTAAGTCCCGGCTGGTCAGGGTGGCAAAAGAGGCATCGCTCCATGCCGGTCAGTATGCTTTCCACGGAAGAAAACTTAGAAAAAGAGATAACAGATCTTTGTGGATAGTAAGAATCGGCGAAGCAGTGAAAAAAGAAGGACTTTCCTATAGCGTATTTATAAACAAACTTAAAAAAGCAAATATTGAACTCGATAGAAAAATACTTAGTGATTTAGTAGTCGAAGATCCAGAAACCTTCAAAAAAATAGTCTCCGAAGTAAAATAATACATTCTCCCATTTTGCTATAATTTCAAAATGGCCAAAAATATTGTTAATTTCGAAAATTTTTCCAAGCTTCCAATATTTCATGGATTTTCCTGGGGAAGGGAAGCAGAGAATATGTCGGAAGGGTTTGATGATCCGAATCTTATCCAAAAACGGGTTGGGAATTTTCTAAATAGTCTGGGCATTCCTCCGGCTTTACCAATAGTCAGAATCAGTCCAGATAACGTTAGTTTTAATGATCCCGACATTTTAGAAATAAATAAAGAGATATTAAAACGAAAGCTAAGCGATGCAGGAGAAATTGAGGTATCGGCAAATGCAATATTTACAAAAGAAAAAGATATTATATTAACCGTAAAACCTGCTGATTGCGCAATTTGTGTCATTTACCTAGAAACAAAAAACGGGGAACAGTTTGTCGGACTTATACATTGTTCTGCTTGGACAACAGATAAGCTTCTGCCTTTTGATGCAATTGAATATTTAACTCGGGTGAAGTCTGCAGATCCTCGGAAAATAAAAATAGGAATAACCCCTGCCATAAATCAAGATTTTTTCTACGTCGATAAAAAGGATATAACTCTCGACAACTGGAAAGGATTTGTTAAAAAACGGGATGGGAAAATATTTATAGATATTCTGGGAAACGTATTAAAACAACTAGCTGAGGCGGGAGTCCTAAATCAAAATATCGAAATTTATAGGAAAGATACCTTTTCTCATGCAATGGAAGGCAATACTTTCTCCCATAGACTGTCCCGTGATGAAGATTTTCCCGAGGGTCGCTATATCGTAGCACTAAAACTTAAGTAAGTTCTTCTGCATTTGCTCTCAATTTTTGCTATTCTTAGATAGTTATGGAAGATCAGCTTATCAATCTCAAAAATAACGCAGTATCTTTAATTTTGGATGCGGAAAATAAAGAAGAACTTGAGGAAATAAAACTTCAGTTTTTAGGTAGATCCGGAACGTTAACTACTCTTATAAAAGAACTTCCAAAGATTCCAGCCGAAAAAAGAAAAGAAGTAGGAGCACTAGCAAATGAAGTAAAACAAACTATCGAGGAAACAATAAAATCCCAAATCACAAATCTCAAATTCCAAACCTCAAAAAAAATCAGAGCTAAAATCGACATCACCAATCCCGCAGTTTTGCCCCCCTTAGGACATTTGCATCTTGTAACGCAGGCCATTGAGGAAATCACTGAAATATTTAGGTCTATTGGATTCAAAAGAGTTAGGTATCCCGAAGTGGAATGGGATTGGTATGCATTTGAGGCTTTAAATTTTCCGCCAAAACATCCCGCTCGTGATGATTGGGAAACCTTTTTCATTGACGAAAAACCGCATTCTAAATACGGCCCAATGATTTTAACCCCACAAACATCGAATGGACAGATCAGAGAAATGGAGCAAACAAAACCTCCTATTAGGATGCTCGATATTGCAAAATGTTATAGGAGACAATCCGATGTATCTCACGCTCCGATGTTCCATCAGTTCGAGGGGCTAGTTGTTGATTCGGATATTTCCATAGCTCATTTAAAAGGAGTTTTAGATTTTTTTGTAAAGAGCTATTTCGGAGAAAAGCGGAAATCAAGAATTAGACCCTACCATTTTGAATTTACAGAACCAAGTTTTGAAGTAGATATTACTTGTGGCGTATGTTTGGGAAGTGGCTGTAAATTGTGCAAAGAAGGCTGGCTTGAAATGGGAGGAGCAGGAATGGTCCATCCGAACGTTCTTCGAAACGGAGGGATTGATCCTGAAAAATATACCGGCTTTGCTTTCGGCTGGGGAGTTGAAAGAGTTCTTATGATGAAAGAAGGACTCAAGATTGATGATTTAAGACTTCTTTATTCAAATAAACTTGAGTTTTTACAACAATTTTAATGAACATTAGAATAGTCGATTCACATTTAAGAGAGTTTCTAAAAACCAAAGCGAGTGCTTCCGAAATTGCTAAAAATTTATCTCTCACCAGCGTTTCCGTAGAAAAGCTTGAAAAAATAGCCAGTGATTTTGTCTATGAAATTGAAGTAACAACTAACAGAGCGGATCTTATGTCTGTCATCGGGATCGCAAGAGAAGCTTCAGTAATACTACCGGAATTTGGAATAGATGCCTCTTTTATGCCTCCAAAATATTTGAAACCTAAAGTTCAAGGAAACGAAAAAATCGAAATCGAAAACGATCCAAAACTGGTTAAGCGTATATGTGCCGCAGTTTTAGAAGTAAAAATTGGGGAAAGTCCTAAATTCATAAAAGAACGTTTGGAAAATGCCGGGATTCGCTCTCTTAATAACCTCGTAGATGTAACAAATTATTTAATGCGAGAGATAGGTCATCCTGCGCACGTATTTGACTTCGATAAATTAGGAGGAAAGATAAAAATAACAGCGTCTCAAGGCGGAGAACTTATCGAAACTTTGGATGATAAAAAACATAGACTTTTTGCTGGAGATATTATTGCAGTAAATGAAAAAGGGGAAGTAGTAGATCTTCTAGGAATAATGGGGCTTAAAAATAGTGTTGTTTCCGATAATACAAAAAGAATACTTCTTTTTCTTGACAATAATGATCCCGCGAGGATTAGAAAAACTTCAATGAACCAAGCTATAAGAACTGAGGCTGCAGTTTTAAATGAAAAAGGAGTTGATCCTAATCTTGCGCTGGACGCTCTGTATCGAGGCATCGAGCTTTATGAAAAATATGCCAGTGGATTAGTTATTTCAGAAACTGTTGATATATACGAAGAAAAACCAAAAACAAATAGTATAAAAATATCTTTTGAGAAAATAAATAAATTAATAGGAGAATCTGTTCCGAATAATAGCTCAGCGACTATTCTAAAAAAACTAGGCTTCGAAGTTAAAGAAACAAAAGCGGGACTAGAAGTCAAACCCCCGAGTTTTAGAGTAAATGATGTGAAAATTGAAGAAGATTTAGTCGAAGAAATAGCCAGAGTTTATGGGTATCACAGAATTCAAAGTATTCTCCCTCCACTTAAAGCTGCACCACCATTCAGTTTAACAGGCGATAGTTTTTACTGGGAAGACAGGGTTAAATTAGCGATGAAGTATTGGGGATTTACAGAAGTTCTCACATACTCTATGGTTTCAGAAGGCTTGTTCGAAGGAATGACGGAGGATGCTCTAAAAATCGCAAATCCGCTGTCAGTCGATCTTCTTTATATGAGAAAAACTCTTGTCCCGTCTCTTTTATCAGTAGTTAAAGAAAATAAATCAACAGAAAATATAAAAATTTTTGAACTTTCTAATATTTACCAAAAGAGACCTGGAAGTTTGCCTTTGGAAAAACTAAAGTTTGCCGGCGTAGTAAAAGGTAAAGTAAGTTTCTTTGAAATAAAAGGGCTTATTGAGGCAATTTTTGAGGATCTAGGAATTAAAAATTTTAAATTTGGCAAAAGAGAAGATGAAATGATTGGCGCGGATACATTAATTGATAATCAAAAAGCGGGGGATATCGAGATTTTAGACGATAACTTCATTGATTTTGAACTAGATTTTGAACAAATAGTGAAGAATGCCAGTTTAAGCAAAAAATATTCGCCAATAACAAAGTATCCACCGATAGTTGAGGATCTATCGATTTCACTAAATGAAAATATTGCTACCCAAGAGGTTATTGAGGAAATAAAAAATACGGATGGATTGATCTTGGACGTTAGTCTAATTGATCAATTCGCAAATAAAAGGACTTTTCATATCACATACCAGAACCCTTCTAAAAATCTGACAAATCAGGAAGTGTCGGAAATCAGGGAAAAAATCAAAAGAAATCTAACCGATAAATTTCAAGCTAAGTTTTAAGGGCCAGGGGGAATTAATGGGGTTGGAGTCGGTGTAGGAGTCGGACTTGGCGTAACGCTTGGGGTTGGGGTTGGTTCATCTTTCTTTTTAGGTTCTTCAAAAACTGAACCCGGCGCATGCCATAATTCGTCTCCAGCGTGATTTTGCTCAATCCATGCATCAATGCCCTCTTGCCATCTGTTTTTTCCGTCAGTTGAAACTGGGTCAGATTCACGAATCACAATGTAGCGTTTTCCGTCTTTCTCTTTATAGATGGGTGCTTTTGAAGTCGGCTCGGTTCCTTTTATAAAATATTCTGATCTTGTTGATTGCCCATCAATCGTGGCTCCTCCCCCAAACGCATCTATTTGGGCAGCTATTACGTTTGCAGGTTTTATGAGAGATTCGTCTGTTTTTCCTTTTAGGACACTACCCATAATCTTATTCCAAATTGGAGATGCGCCTGTTACTCCTGAAGCGATAATAGGATTCATTGGACTATTATCGTTATTTCCGACCCATACTCCTACTACAAATGACGGGGTATATCCAACCGTCCAATTGTCTCTTTTGCTATCCGTTGTTCCTGTTTTTACTGAAACAGTTTTCCCTGGGATATTTAAAAAAGAGGAGGAGCCAAAGGCGTCACTTCTGGCGTTATTGTCCAAAAGTATGTGTGAGATTATAAATGCCGCTTCCTCACTTAAAACTTTCGGTCCTTTTACGCTTTTTTGCTTAAACAAAGTCTTTCCCTTTAAATCCTTAACTTCAAGTACACTTAATGGCTCCTGCCTAACGCCTCTATTAGCTAAAACAGAATATGCGCTCACTTCTTCAAGCAAAGATACTTCTCTTCCTCCCAAGACAAGAGAAAGTCCTACATTTGATAAATTTTTTTGAGTAGGTTCCCAATTTTTAATTCCCATATCATATCCCTTTTCCATAGTGTCTTTAATTCCAACCCGGGCAAGCATCTTAACAGCCGGGATATTAAGAGAGTTTCCCAAAGCAAATCGAAGTTGCGTTGGTCCTCTGAACTTTCCATCGTAATTAACAGGTGTATACATACCTGTAGTTTGAGTAGGAAAATCAGTTTTGACGTCCATAATTAAAGTTGCCGCAGTGTATCCTTTCTCAAGAGCAGTCGCATACATAACAGGCTTAAGAGATGATCCGGGCTGCCTACGAGACAAACTGGCGTTAAAGTTTCCGTCATTTTCCTCGTTAAAGTAATCCTCGCTTCCTACCATAGCCAAAATCTCTCCTGTCTTTGGATCCATAACTATTGCTGAACCATTTCCAACCCTATATCCTTTAAGCCTTGCTATTTCAGACTTAACTATTTCCTCTGTTTTTTTCTGTATGTCATAATCAAGTGAGGTTTTTATTTGAAGCCCTCCCACGTCAACTGCTGCATCGCCAAAACGCTCAGCGATCTGCTCCCTAACATACATTACAAAATGAGGAGCTTTGATAGCTGTATTTCTTTGAGTGAATTTAAAGCGCTTAATTTCTTCTAAGGCTTTTTGCGCCTCAGGATTAGTAATATATCCTTGCCTAGCCATTTGGCCTAAAACATAAGTTGACCTATCTATGTAATATTTATTCCCAGAAAAAGGAGAGTAGAGCGAAGGAGCCTGAGGAAGTCCGGCTAAAAACGCGCTCTGGGCTAAGTTTAAATCTTTTGCGCTTTTTCCAAAATAAGTTTCGGCTGCAGCATCGATACCGATAGCTGTTCCCCCAAATGGAACATTATTTAAATACATTTCAAGTATTTGATCTTTACTGTAAATTTTATCAACCTGAACTGCTAAGATTAATTCCTTAATTTTTCGGGGAATGGTTCTTTCTGAAGTTAAAAGTACATTTTTTATCAGCTGCTGAGTAATTGTTGAGCCTCCTGTAATTCTCCGCCTAAGTATTGGATCTATCAATAAACCTCTTATTACGCCTGTTAAAGAAAAACCTTGATTCTTATAAAAATCTTTGTCTTCAGTAGCAATTGTCGCTTCTTTAACTATTTTGGGAACGTCTTTTAGCTTCACGTAGTTTTTGACTTCATCCTGGTCAACGGAATAAAGTATTTTTCCTTTTCTGTCGTAGATTCGGGTAGAATTTCCTAAGGCTGCTTCGGCGAGCTTACCGGGCTGAGGAAGATCTCTTGAATACCAGATAAAAAGAAAAGCGGTGAGCAAAACAGCTCCTATTAAACCGAAAAAAGCATACCTTGAAAGCTTTGAGTATAGGAGAATGTTTGAGGACCTGAGCCTAGAGCGCCTTCTGCGTCGTAGCGACAGTCCGAAATCTACCATTAGGCTCTAATTATAACAAAGAAGCAGGCTAGGATCAAAGCTCAGGGTATGCTATACTTTTTTTATGAATTTAGATGAACTTCTGACTAGAGCCGTAGATAGAATTTATCCCACAAAAGAAGATCTTGAAGAGCTACTTAAAAAAGATAAAAAATTGAGGGTTTACCAAGGATTTGATCCCACAGGACAAAATCTGCACATCGGGCACATGATTGGTCTTCGAAAACTTAAACAATGGCAAGATTTGGGACATAAAGTAATTTTTTTAATTGGCGATTTTACTGCATTGGTTGGTGACCCTTCCGGGAAATCTGAATCACGAAAAATGCTTAATAAAAAAGATGTTTTACAAAACGCTAAAACCTATAAGGAGCAGGCTGGAAAAATTTTGAACTTCTCAGGAGATAATCCGGCTGAGGTTAGGTTTAATAGTGAGTGGCTAGCTAAAATGAGCGGACTTGAGTTTATTAAAATATCAAGTTTGCTCTCGCTCCAACAGGTTATAGAGCGTGATCTATTTCAAGAACGATTAAAAAGCGGGCAGGATCTTTTTATGAACGAATTTTTTTACCCAGTAATGCAGGCATACGACTCTGTGGCAATGGATATCGATGTAGAAATCGGTGGGGTTGATCAAACATTTAATATGCTAATGGGCAGAAAACTTATAAGACATATGCTTAAAAAAGATAAATTCGTGATGACGACTCCACTTCTGACTGATAGTTCTGGACAAAAAATAGGAAAAACAGAGGGAAATGTAATTGCGATGATCGATCGACCCTCAGAGCTTTATAGAAAAATTATGGCATTAGGTGATGACGTGATAGTTAAGGGTCTTGAATATTTAACAGATGTTCCCATAAACGAAATAGGGGAAATTGAGCAAAAAATTAAAAGTGGTGAAAATCCAATTAAGTTTAAGAAAAAATTGGCTTTTGAAGTCACAAAACAGTTAAATAGCGAAGATGATGCAAAAAAAGCAGAAGAAGAATTTGAAAGAGTAGTCCAAAAGGGTGAACCTCCTCAAGATATTTTGGAAATAGATATTAAAGGCGATGATATAATTGATGAGAATTTATTGGTCAAACATTCACTAGCTGATTCAAAATCTGACGCAAAAAGACTATTTGAGCAAAATGCCGTAAGAATTGATGGACAGAAAATTTCTACAGGCCAAAAAGTAGAAAACGGAATTTTAAATGTCGGAAGAAAATTGGTAAAGTTAAATCTCAAAAATTGAAGTTATGGAACATCTTGGAAAGAAACATAGAATTTTTTGGACCATTATTATTGCAATCATTGCAATGTCACTTATAGTAACAACAGTTCTGCCTTTCCTAGCTTTTTAATTTATGCCTGATCTTTCTTCCCCTGTGGTATCTGCCGGAGGAATCTATAAGAGGTACGCGAACTCTCTTAAAAAACTAGGCATAGATAAGTTTTTAGACTTTCTTTATCATATTCCATTTAGGTATGAGGATTATTCTATTGTTTCAAATGTAGGAAACTTGCAAGAAGGAGAAACCGTTACTATAAGAGGTAATATTAGTGATCTTAAAAATCAGTACACAAGAAGATTTAGAACTCTGCAGAAAGCAAAAATTGCTGATAAAACCGGAGCCATAGATGTTATCTGGTTTAATCAGCCGTTTCTTTTAAAAACTTTTAAGACAGGGGATTCTATTTCTATTTCAGGTAAAGTAGAAAGACAAGTTAATGACTTTATATTAAAATCTCCGGACTATGAAATGGACGGTGAAGAATTAATACACACTGGAAGACTAGTTCCAATTTATCCTGAAACTAGGGGAGTATCCTCGCGCTGGATAAGAAGACAAGTCTTTTTTCTATTAAAGGAAAATAAAGCTGTCAAAGATTTTCTCCCGGAAAAAATAAAAAAAGAAAATGAACTCCTAAGTCTTGCCGATAGTTTGCAAACGATACACTTTCCCAAGAATCTTAATGATGTAGGTTCTGCCAAAAAAAGACTTTCATTCGATGAATTATTTTTACTTCAACTCTCAGCCTTAGAAAGAAAAAAAGAATGGGCAAAAAACTTAAAAGGAATTAAGTTCGATGTTAAATCCTACAAAGAGAAAATCGAACAATTCATTTCAAGTCTTCCATTTGAGTTGACAAGTGCTCAAAAAAAAGCGCTTCAAGAAATTCTCGATGATCTTTCAAAAAATAAACCAATGAATAGACTTTTGGAGGGGGACGTGGGATCTGGAAAGACAGTTGTGGCAACAGTAGCTATGTACTTAGCATTTCTAAACGGGCTGAAATCGATTATTATGGCACCGACCGAAATTCTTGCAAATCAACATTATCAAACTCTCTCTACTTTACTTTCAAAGTTTGGCGTTAAAGTTGATTTACAAACAGCAAACAAGAAATTGTCTGAAAAGGCATCGTTTGATATTCTTGTCGGAACACACGCAGTTCTATTCGGAAAGCGTTCGTTTAAAAAAGTAGGCTTAGTGGTTATCGACGAACAGCAAAGATTTGGAGTAGAACAAAGGTCATTACTTAGAGCCAAAGGGCAAAATCCGCATGTCCTAACTATGACTGCAACGCCTATTCCAAGAACTGTTGCTCTAGCTTTGTATGGAGATTTGGATCTGTCCCTACTTGATGAGATGCCTAAAGGCAGGAAAGTTGTAAAAACATGGCTTGTTCCCGCTATCAAAAGAGAAGGAGCCTACACCTGGATAGAAAAACAGATTAAAGAAAATAAATCACAAGCTTTTATAATCTGCCCATTTATAGAAGAGTCCGAGTCTATGGTATCTGTAAAAGCCGCTACAAAAGAGTTTGAAAGATTAAGAAAGGAAGTTTTCCCAAATCTAACGCTCGGGCTTCTACACGGCCGAATGAAAACTAAAGAAAAAGATGATGTTTTGCACAAATTTCAAAAAGGGATACTGGACATGCTTGTTTCAACTCCGGTAGTTGAGGTAGGAATTGATATCCCAGGCGCCTCTATTATCGTAATTGAGGCAGCGGATCGCTTCGGCCTCGCACAGCTTCATCAATTACGGGGAAGAGTTGGAAGAAGAGGACAAGATGCCTATTGTTTATTGTTTTCTGAAAACCAAACATCAGGCGCAAGACTTAAATATATGGAGCAAACAAATATCGGATCTGTTCTTGCAGAATACGATTTGAAAATTCGTGGAGCAGGGGAGATCTACGGAACTGCCCAGCATGGAATGAAATTCTTAAAAATCGCGAGCTTCTCCGACCTTGATCTGATCAAAAAAACAAAAGATGCGGCAGAGGAAATTGTTGACAATTTAACCGATTATCCAATTCTCAAACAAAAAGTCTCAGAAATAAATACCGCTTCAGTCTCCCTAGATTAAGAGTGTTGCTTAGTAGCCTTAAATAAGATAAAATAGCCTCATGCCACAGGAACCAAAAAGAAGACATTCAAGGGGAAGAAAAGGAAAAAGAAGGGCAAGTATTCATCTTTCCCCTCCAGCTACCACAACTTGTCCAAACTGCGGGAAAGAAATAATTCCCCACATAGTATGCCCAAATTGCGGTTATTATAAAGGGCGAGACATTTTAAATCTTTCGAAGAAAGCGCCAAAAGAAGAAGCTCCCGCGCCGACGGAAACTAAATGAAAACTCCTTTTGATCCAAGACACAAAAAAAGGCAAAAAATTGTCGAGGATCTTTTTAAATATGATTTTCATAAACAACGCATTAATGATTTAGCAAAAAATGTAATTTCAGAGGGAAAGAAAATAGATAAAATGATTGTCAAAGCTGCCCCGGAATTTCCTATCGAAAAAATTAACAAAACAGATCTCGCAATTCTCCGTCTGGCTATTTATGAATTATTAATCGAAAAGAAAGAACCTCCCAAAGTAGTAATCGATGAAGCGATTGAGCTGGCAAAAGAGTATGGAGGAGATACAAGCCCTGCATTTATAAATGGAGCCCTCGGTAAAATTGTGTCTTATGGTAAAAATCCCTAATTTCAAAAACAAAGCACTTCTAAATCAAGCATTGGTACATAGATCCTACTTAAACGAGAATAAGGAAATTATAACTTCAAACGAGAGACTTGAGTTTTTGGGAGACAGTATCATCTCTTTTATTGTGTCAAGTTATCTTTACGATAATTTTAAAAACTATGATGAAGGAAGGTTAACAAATTTAAGATCCCTTTTAGTAAACACTAAAAGCCTTGCTGATTGTGCGAGAGAATTAGATTTAGGCTCGCGCCTTTTGCTTTCTAAGGGTGAGGAGGAGTCTGGAGGAAGGAATAATCAAAGCCTTCTGGCCGATGTTTTTGAAGCATTGGTTGGAGCACTGTTTTTAGATAGCGGGGTTCAAGCTGTTAAAAAATTACTGGAAGAAGTCTTGTTACCTAAAACTCAAAGTTTTGTAGAAAAAAATATGTTAAAGGATCCGAAAAGCTTGCTCCAGGAGTATATACAAAGTCACAAAAAATCGTCTCCAAAATACGTCGTTCTTTTAGAAGAAGGACTGCCACACGCAAAGCTATTTACTGTGGGAGCCTTCGTGGGAGAAAAGCTTTATGGTAAGGGAGAAGGAAAATCAAAACAAGAAGCTGAAGAGATTGCAGCTAGTAACGCACTTGAGAAGCTTGGGAAATAATGTTAAAATTTTAAACCTATGTCAGTTGTAATAAGGTTATCAAGAGTCGGAAAAAAAGGAGAAAGAAGATTTAGAATTGTCGTTTCTGAAAAAAGAGAAAGACGCGATGGCAGACCTATTGAGTTTTTGGGTTATTTTGATAAAGGCGCCAAGAAATCTTTTAACAAAAATGACAAGCGTTATGAATATTGGATTTCAAAAGGTGCACAACCCAGTCCGACAGTTGAGGCAATTTTTAGTAAATGAAGGAAGCACTTACATATATCATTAAATCCATCGTCGATAATCCTGATCAGGTAGAAATAAATGAAGAGGAACTAGACGGAGGCCAAAATTTAACTGTTAAAGTTGCAAAAGACGATATGGGAAAGATTATTGGAAAAGAAGGAAAAGTAATAAGAGCAATCCGTAACGTAATGAAAATCCCGGCAATTAAACAAAATATTAGAATTGTTGTTACTCTCGAAGAAAACTCCGCTACTTAAATGGAAATTTCGATAATTACTCTTTTCCCCCAAATGTTTGAGGGACCCTTCAAGCTATCAATAATTAAAAGGGCTATAGATAAAAAAATCGCGTCAATTAATATAATTGACCTTAGAAATTTTGGAACGGGAAAACATAAGACTGTAGATGATAAGCCCTATGGGGGCGGTTTGGGAATGATATTAAAAGTTGATGTTCTAGATAAAGCAATACAAGACGTCAAAAAATTAAATAATAAAGCCGAAAAAATAGTTTTATTATCTGCTAGGGGAAAACGATATAATCAGACTAAAGCTTGGCAGTTTTCAAAACTCAAACACTTGATTTTGATATGCGGTCATTATGAAGGCGTGGACGAAAGAGTATTGGAACTAGTAGATGAAGAGGTCTCTATTGGTGATTTTGTTTTAACGGGAGGAGAGATTGCTGCAATGGTTATTGCTGATAGCGTTATTAGGCTTATTCCAGGAGCTATACGCGAAGGCGCTACTATCACTGAATCATTTGCAGCAAATTCAGGATCGCTCTTAGAATATCCGCACTACACAGGCCCAAGAACTTATAAAGGAAAGGGTGTCCCGGAAGTTTTGTTATCAGGAAATCACAAAAGAATCGAAGAATGGAAAAAAGAAAAATCGCTTGAAATTACAAAAGCAAAACGACCTGACCTTATTATAGGGCGGGGGAAGGACTAGAAATCGGGCTAGGAACAAGAGAAGGCGAGAGCTCTAAGCTGCTCTGCGAATTTATATTGTTATATTTTGAAATCAGATTCATAAGATCTTTATCTTTTTGAGTTATTATCCTAAATTTCAAGCTAGGATCTAGTCCTTTTGGAGGAAGGGGCTTGAAGAAAAACACGAGACTTATTACGGTGTTCTCGCCCGAAACGTTTACCCCTTTAATTTCAACCAACGGAACTGTTCTATAGATTTCCTCCATAAAACGGATAGTTCCCTCAACGTTTGCGTTAATATTTAAATTTATCTCAATTGATGGGTACTTTCCGCCACCTGCTACGGGTGGACGGGTGATATCTCCAACCTGAAATTGATAATCCCCGAGAAAAACACCCGAAGCATTCGCAGCCGAGGAGACTGCGCCCAGTACTGCTTCAAAGTTTTTCTGAATAGGTAGGGCTGCTGTTACGATAAAAAGATCGTTTGATAAATCAGATTCAGAAATTGACTCCAGATTTGCTAAATTTGCATTAAGAATGGAAAGTTTTACCTTCTCCTCATCTCTTTTTTCCTGAGTATCAGAAATGAGTCTAAATTGTGGAAAAACGATTAAAAATAAAATTAGAAAAGAAGCTAAAATAGTACCTATGGGAATTAGATACTGTTTGTAATCCTCATAAACTGTCTTTAAATTTTGAATATCAAGATTAATTTTTAGGTCCATTTATAAATACTTTAAGTAAAAGGGTGTATTCTCCTGATCTAATATTGCTTGATAGACTCTCTATGGTTAAGTTGCTGAAAGCTTTATTTTCAGAAGTTATTTTAATTATTTTTTTTAAATATTCATTTATTGAAATAAGCGATATAGAGTTAACCGAAAAGCTAATCGTATTCTGATCAATCAAAAGTGATGACGTTTCAATATCTTCAGGTTTATCTTTAAATAAAAGACTGACTAAATCATTATATTTAACTCTTGAATTTAGAATTTCTGAAATTGACAATAGCCTTTCCGTAACTACATTTAATTCAACCGCTTTCCGATTCATTGAAGAAATTCTTGCTAACGCACCGTCCTGCTCGCTTTTTATTTGAGTTGGGGAATTTAGCGTATTTATTAAAAAAAGAAGCACTGAGGATATTAAGACAAAAGCAAGAGATGTAACGGCTCCAATTCTTAATCTAATTATGGTCTTCCTTTTACCGGCGCCTATTTTCTGCTTTGAAACTAAGTTTATATCCCTACTCATCTTCTCTTATTGCTAGTCCGACAGCTATCGTGTAGTCCGCGGCATTATCAATTATTTGTTTGGGAACATCCTGGGGAGCTAAAACCTTCCAGGGGTTAGCTATAACTGTTTCAAGGCCAGCATTTTGGGCGAAGAATAGATCAATGCCGGGAAGTTTTGCTGTTCCGCCTGAAAGAACAATCTGCCTAACCGGTTTTTGCTCCGAGTATTTTTGACTATAAAAGGCAAGGGCTTTTCTAACTTCGCCTAATATTGACTCGAGAATAGGACGAGTCGCCTGACCGATTCTATCTCCTATATTTTTGCCTGAAATCCCATAAACTTTTTTATATTCTTCTGCCTGTCCCGCCGTTAAGCCAAAATCTGTCGCAATGGCTCTATTTATAGCTGAACCTCCTATTTGCATAGAATAGGTAAATGCCATAATCCCGTCCCTAACAATTGCCAGAGACGTACTAACGGCTCCTATATTTACAACTATAGACGGAGGAAAATTAGCTGCCTGGGACGGCCCTCCGGTCAGCGCTCTAACTGTAGCTATTATTTCTGTTTCTAATGCGTTTAGAGTGAGACCCGCCATTCCTATTATTTTTTGATACTTCTTAATAAGAAGCGTTGGTGCTCCAACCATCAAAACCTGCATTTTCTCAGTTGAATTTTTCCCCTCTGGCCTTTTTAAAACATTCCAAACTAGAGTTATGTTTGAGAGAGGAACAGGAATCTGCTGTTCGGCTTCCCAATAAATTGCAGAAGAAAGCTCCCGATCAGAAAGGTTCGGCATTTCTATAACTTTTGTGTAAACCTGATTCTCGGCAAGGGCAATGTTTGCTGATTTTGTAACAATTTTTGCATCCTCTATAGCCTTTTTTATAGCATTTGCCATTTCTTCTTCGTCTATCGGAGACTGTGAAAGCATTCCTTTGGGAGGAGATTGAGCTATAATAGCGTTGTTTAATAAATATCCGGTCCTATCCTTTGAAAGTGCCACAAGCTTCATAGTTGTGGCTCCTATGTCCAAACCAAAAAATTTTTTATTCATTTTAAGGAGAAAAAATAGTGTACGGGAATAATTCTGTAGGAATTTTCGGATATCCCTGAAAGGCTTGAATTGTCCTTTTCGTCCCTTCGTTTTTAGCAGTTCCTGTTGAAGTAATAATTGTTCCCTGAGACGGGAAAACTTCGCTGCCCACCATTTTTGCCCCTGCTATGGTATTTGAGTAAAGAGGAGTAATTCTGGCAAAAACTGCATCATCCGCCGTTTGAGAGGCCCCGTCGTCTCCGCGAAGATCAATTGTTGCAGATTTATAAAGATAATCTACAGTGGTTTTTCCTTTAAAAACTACCTTAAGGCTTGTGTTGTTGGAAGCATCCGGGGATGAAAACCCGTTTTTCCTAGAAGCGCTGCAATTGTCATAAACCCATCTTTTCAAGTAAGGGTTTGATTTATTAAAAAGAACAGAAATTTCTATTGCTGGTGTAGCGTTTGCTCCAGTCGTTGCACAATCAAGATTGGTTTTATTTTTGTCTCCCCAAAGAATTACCATTTGACCACCCACTGTGTTTGAATAAATTTCTGAAGGATCAGAAGAGAACTTAGACAGCCAAAGATCTATTCCGTCGTCCTTAGGTACAATGTTCCCGCCGTTTAAAATAATCTCTTTATCCGTTACATCATCAACACTAGTTGTGTATGTAAGATTTGTTCCTATTCCAAAATTTACATCGCCTGTGGTTCCGGTCTGGCTCTTAAGAGACTGCTCGATTCCAGCCTCTGCGGCGTCCAATGCTTTTTGTGAAGCAATTTCTTGCGTAGAAGTTCTAAGTGATGTGATGCTTCTCGAGGCTATTGATAAACCAACCGTCAAAACTACAATCAAAATTAAAACAACAATCAAGAGAACCTGCCCAGAGTTTTTATTTTTACTCATAATTTAAGATTATTTGAAAACGATAGGCCTGTCAAGAAACGCATGCTATTTATTGATGTTGCGCATTGTGACCGAAGTTTGGAAGCTTGCTGATTTAGAACTGCTTTTATCCTGAATAGTAAAGCTAATACCAATACTTGGAGGATCTGTTGGAAAATCTTGAGAGCAGCTAAAGTTACAGCTAGTTACAATTAAATCGTTTTCATTAATAAGAGATAGTGTATCTGTTGGAGTAATCTTATAGAATCCTCCGTTACACGAATATGAAATTTCATTTCTATCCTGATCATAAATCTTTATATACTTATAGCTACTAAAATCAGGGGTTGGGGCAGGAGTAGGAGTAGGGGATAAGGGAACAGAGCATATATCTTTATCAAAGTCTACTCCGTTTTGGCTTATTCCGAAAAAACCATAGGCAAATTTTAAATCACGCGAGATGTTATCAATAGCAAAACTGCCAGAAGTGCTCACTCTATCGGTCGCAGAGGTATTTCTCGTTCCTCTAATTGTATTAAAAAGTATCGCGCTGACTATGGTTCCCGTAGTAACAAGGACTATGACTACCGCCAATAACTCAATTAAAGTAAATCCAGCACCACTCTTTCCATTGAAAATTGAAAATTGAAAATTGAAAATTTTCTTAATCATATACCAGGTGAAAGAATGGTACTATTATCCACTAAACATGACTCCAGGGCTACCTTATGACAATTGGGTGTTTTGCATTTTGAATCAGTCCAGTATACTTTAACAGAGGCCTTAGTATTTGACTCTCCACAGTCTCCCCCTTGGGTAAGAGTTACTTCTCTTGTGTAAATTGTTTTCACTTTATAATTATTACAATCAAAAGCTCTTTCAATAAGCGACAGATCTGGCCCCATACAGTAATTTGTTTTGTTATATGTAGAAACAAAAAATGAGTAATTAGAGTTTGCTTTTTGCCTCACCGTTTCAATTCCTTCCTGAGCCAGGGATTCAGCTTGATCCTGTACTTTAGTATATGTTGCATTACCTAGCGAAGTAATAACAAGGGAGGTTATACCGCCTATTATTACAACCGCTATACTTAAAGCTACGATAGTTTCTACAAGAGTTGTTCCAGCCTCACTAGTTCGCATTTTCTGTAGTTATAACTCCTCCTTTGTCTACAATTACGTTTTCCTGCTTTCCGTTTTTGGATTCCAATATAATTGTAACAGGGGTCACTTCACTTTCTAAAACAGGAAAAAAGATTCCCTGATCATTTGGCGGGGTAATAAATGAAACGCTTCTGGAAAGATAAAAAGTCTGTTTATTGTAGATGTCCCTTGGGTCATAAGGGTCATTAACGGATATTCTGCACTCTGCGTGAATTTCATAAGTTCTCACGTCTTTAATAATAACTCTATAACCAACCAAAACCTTACTATTTGAAGGGTTAACCGGATCGGTGCATTGGTCGGGTTTAACTTGAGCCAGGGCATTTGATTTGGCTAAGCTTATATTTGAGGCGAATTCTAAATAAGCGCCTCTAAATTCCTGCTCGGTGTTATATCCAACAAAAGAAGCTATCCCGATACTTGATAGAATCGAAATTATAGAGAAAGCAACTATCAATTCGATTAATGTAAATCCATGGTTTTTTTTAAAATTCCTAAACATAGCCTATGGATTTTGAAGAATATAGTAAGTTGAGCTGGTGCAAACCAAATTAGTCTTAATGTTTGGATCAATATCGGTTGATTTTGGAGTTGTGGTGTCAGAAAAAACATCACTTCCCCTGTCAGATGGGTTCTCAAGACAGGAAGCTAAAATATATGTGTCAGTTGAGGCTGAATAAGAATAATAATAACTAGTGCCCATAGGGTCTAGGGGTACTCTTTTCATGTAAACGGTAGAGTTGCAATTAGAAGTATCAGCAATTAAAACTCGAGAGTTACTACAGGTAGCATTAGGCACGGCTGATGGGTAGGTAGAAGAGCTTGAGTCTGATTTATAAAGCTCCATCGCTGATTGAATTTGTCTGAGATCTGACTTCCTCTGCGAATCTCTAGCTCGCTGTCTTACACCAATAAAGTTGGCCATAAGAAGAGCAGACAGGACTCCTATGATGGAGATTACAATTAAAAGCTCTACAAGAGTAAAACCCTTTGAACTGAAAACTGAAAATTTAAAATTTAAAATTTTCATTAGTCTCCTGAAACATTCGGACTAGTGACAACATAGTCGCAGGTTGCGCCTTCGCTCGGCCCGCAAGCCTGGGATCCTATCCCAAGAGTCGTTAGACTATTACATCCCTGAGCTCCTTTACAAGCTTGCTGATCCTTCGTCCCTCTATCCAGACTAGCATACAGGTAGTAGGACTGTCCATTTGAGAAGTAGACATAGTTTTTTCCTGAATTAGGATCTGCAGGAACGATATTCATATAGGGAACCCATGGTTTCCCCCAGTCAATCACATTATTTTGTAAGTCGACTATTTTATTTGCGGTAGACGATGGATAGCTTCCATTATCTTGATAAAACTCTTCTATAGCTTTAACAATTTGTGCTAGATCTGATTTTCTTCGGCCGTCTCTTGATTTATCAAGCTGCGCTTTAGGATCTATGAAAATTAGAGTTGCGCTAACTAGAACACCTATGATTCCAATAACTAAAATTAACTCAATTAAAGTAAACCCTTGATTTTTTTTCAGCATATTTATCGGCAGTGCAGGATACAACTGCTATCACAATAATTATAAGGCCCCGGATTTACTAAATTACAGTTTCCACTTCGAATATCATAGAGAGGTCCACCCGGTTGACCTCCTTGTGAACAAAAACAGTCTCCATATTGAATGGTCGGAGGGGGAGTTGGGGAAGGTGTAGGATTAGCAGTAGGCGTGGGTGTAGGCGTAGGGCTTCCTGGAGGAAGAGGGGTAGGGGTAGCAGTTGGAGTGGGTCCTTGAGGCGGAGGACCACTTGTGGGAGTAGGAGTAGGGGTGGGAAGAACAATATTATCAAACGCGGTTGACGTGGCTAGATAACTACAGTCAGGAATACCAGTTACCACGCAGTAATTGTATCCTTTTTGTTTAGCGTTATCAGGAATGCACTTTTGAGGCTGGTTGTCCAATGGACAAAGCACTGTTGCACTCTGTGTCGACTCAAGATGAGCAAACAATACTCCCCATTGAGGACACGAGCTTAAATTAATTCCATTATTGTCATAAATATATGGAAAGTAGGGATTCTGCGGTACTTTCTTCATATAAATAGTCGATCCCTCGGCCCATTGTCCCCCAAAAGGAATTCCTGCAGGAATGGGATAACAATTCTTATCGTTATAATAAACGTCAAGAGCTATCCTTATCTGCTCAAGGTCTCTTTTCTTTTGTGCGTCAGTAGCCTTTGCTATTTGCCCTAAAGGATTAAACACTGCAAGAAATGCAGCAAAGAGAATTCCAAGGATGCCTAGAATAACAAGTAGCTCAACTATAGTAAAACCAGAGAGGCTATTCTTAACTTTTAAAGTCCTAAGAATTTGTAAATGAAGTGAATTAATTCTCCCGAATAGAAAAGAGTTAAAAACGCGCCAATTGTTAAAAAGGGACCAAACGGTATGACGCCGGACAGCTTTTTTTTGCCCCATAAAACAAGTATGGAAGCCATACCTCCTCCTGTCAAGATAGCTATGTAAAGGGCTATTATTACTTCTGGAAATCCCAAAAGAAAACCTAGAAAAAATGAATATTTAAGATCTCCAGCTCCCATTCCGCGGCCTCGCGTGACAACTATTAGTAAAAAGAAAAGAAATGCTACGCCGGCGGCGGAGAGCATATGGTTCAAGAGAAGAGGGGGAGAATAAATTGTTAAATAAAGAAAAGTTATAAAAACTGAGGGAAAAATAATTCGATCAGGGATAATGCCATATTTCAAATCAGTAAAAAATACGACTAGAAAAACAGAAACGATGAATAAGTAGAACAACATGTTTACAATTGACCATTGACCATTGACCATTGACAGCCAGAACGTAAACGCGAACAATACTCCGGTCGAAAGTTCTACTATCGGGTAAAAAATTGAAATTGGTTTCTTACAATTACTGCACTTTCCCTTCAAAATTATGTAGGAAGCTAGGGGAATAAGCTCATACCAGGAAAGAGTTTTCTGACAATGGTCACATTTAGACCTTCCTCTTAGAACCGATTTTTTACGGGGTATTCTATCGATTAGAACTCCAAGAAAAGAACCTATAAAAAGCCCGAGTATAAAAAATAGAAAAGGAGATAAATTAAACACTAGGGAAGGCAGACGAGATTCGGACCGCCACTAGGACAAGCTTCAGCCGGATAATCAGTGGGGGCGCTAGTGCATCTGGTATCTGCTTCTTTTTGCATCTGACCTGACTGCGGAGCAAAACAAATATAAGTACTGTCTCCTGCCCCTCCCTTATTGTAAATAAATAAAGGGTTATAGCTTGTGGCTGTTATTCTATTGATATAGGCTGGTAGAAGCTCTGCTGTTCCAGCCGATCCCAGCTTAGTAAGTACAGGGTCTGTTCCATCAGTTGGGGCAGCTAATGTAACCTGAGTCCATGCAACTGCCCGTGTTGTCGTGCTGGGAGCGGTCTGCCAAGGGTAATAGCCTTGAGCAGCGTTATACCTTGCAATTCCTGATAAAAGCTGTTCCGCATCAGATTTGGATCCCGTATCCCTGCCTCTTGAGATTTGCTCTAAAGGATTAATTGCAGCTAAAACTGCTGTAGCTAAAATTCCAAGAATGGTAATAACAATAAGAAGTTCTATGAGGGTGAAGCCCGACTCTGAAGATCCAAAAAGTTTTTTAAGCCAGGCGAGCAGTTTTTTCATTCCTAAGTTAAGTGTAATCATATATAAAATAGGTTGTCAAGATCCATTTTCTTAAGTTTTATGCCTACTGTATACTTGAAATAAGGCTATAAATTGGAGTAATAACAGAAACAATTAAAAAAGCAACGCCAATGCCAAGGACTATCATAATAAAAGGTTCCATGGCTGTTGTCAGATTTTTAATAGATGCACTTACTTCTGTTTCGAAATACTCTGAGGCTTTAATCATAGTTTCATCAATTTTTCCCGTTTCTTCTCCTACTTTTATCAGTTGAATTAGTAGGGGAGGAAAAATCGAATAAACCTGCATTGACTCTCCTACACTAACCCCTTTTTCAACTCGTTTCGCGACATCTTTTATAGAGTTTTCGTAAAGCTTATTTCCGGTAATTTCCGCTGTTTGATCAAGCGCATCGACTACTAGAGTGCCCGTACCTACTAAAAGTCCGAAAGTTCTTGAAAATTCAGCCAAAATTCGCTGTTTAAATAATTTTCCAAATATAGGAACTTTAAGTATATATGTGTCAAATAACAGTCGTCCATCGGGTGTATTCCTCCATCTGTGAAAAGCAAAACCTAATAAGAAAAAGAGGCCCAAAAAAATAAACCAAAATGTCATCAGAAAATTTGAAATACCCATTACCACTCGTGTCGTAAATGGCAGGGGAACGTTAAGACTTGTATAAAGCCTTGTTAATTGAGGCATTACATAAATCATCATTATTCCCATAACAACAACCATCATAATGATTACAACGGCAGGATACATTAGGGCTGATTTTATCTGCCCCCGTAATTTATGCTGTCTCTCAAGCGTATCGGCAAGCCGAAGCAAGAGCCTATCCAGGAGTCCTGCAGATTCTCCTGCCTTAACTAGGGAAATATAAATGCCGGAAAAAACGTTAGGAAATTTTGCAATTGCTTTGGAAAAAGAGCTTCCTTCCTCTACATCATTGGCAATTTCGTTAACTACATCTACCATTGATGGGTTGGTAATTTGATTTCTTAAAATATCCAAAGACTTAAGAAGCGTGATCCCTGCGGTAAGCATGGAAGAGAGTTGTCTGGTAAAAAGGACTACGTCTCCGGACCTAATTCTACGAAGTATTGGAACAAACTTAGCAATTCCTGTTTTATCCGCTTCTACGATTTGGACGGGGTAGAGCTCTCGTCCTCTGAGATAATTGGCTGCTTCAGATACGTCATTTGCATCAATAAGTCCTTTTACCGATTCTCCGTCTTTAGTTACTGCTTTATATGTAAGTCTCATTTAATTACGCGACCGCCCTAAGAAGCTCCTCTGGGTGAAGCGCATATCCTTTAGCAGTTTCCAAACTAATTGCCCCAGACATAACAAGAGACGCAAGCGATGCTTCAAGCGGAAGCATTCCTACGTCCTGGGAAGTTTGAATTACGGAGTCAATTAAATGGGTTTTTCCATCTCTAATGTTACTTGCTATAGCATTTGTTCCAATTAAAATTTCAACAGCGACAATCCTGCCGCCATTGATTTGAGGAATAAGCCGTTGAGAAATAATACCTTTAAGGGTGGATGCCAATTGAACTTTAACTTGGGTTTGCTGATCAGTGGGGAAAGAGTCAATTATCCTATCAATCGTCTGGGCAGCTGAATTTGTGTGCAGAGTAGAAAAGACTAAATGTCCGGTTTCAGCAATAGTTATAGCGGAGGCGATTGTTTCAGGATCTCTCATTTCTCCAACCATTACCACATCCGGGTCTTCACGAAGTGAAGAGCGCAGAGCATTATTCCAGCTATGAGTATCTATCGCCATTTCCCGCTGACTTATTATGCTTTTGCCGGGCGGGTAGACGTATTCAATAGGATCCTCGATGGTTAAAATGTGGGCTGTTTTATTAAGATTAATCTCATTAATAATTGCAGCAAGAGTAGTCGATTTTCCGTGTCCAGTGGGTCCTGTGACAAGAATCAGGCCTTGCTTAAGATTCGCAAATTGATGACAGATTTTTGGAAGCTTTAGATCATCAATGGTTTTGATATTTGGCTGAAGAAAACGGAAAGCAGCTGCCAAATTGCCCCTTTGGTAATAAATATTTATTCTAAAACGCCCCAGCTGTCCTGATGCACCCCCGCCAAACCCTAAGGAAAAATCAAGCTCTTTATTGGCTGTTAATATTTCTTTCTGCTCAGGTTTAAGAATTGAATAAACCATTTCCGCTAAAACTTCCGGGGTTAGGGGAGGATAACTTCCAATCGGCATTAAATTTCCGTCTATCCTAAGCGAAGGAGGGACGCCCACCAAAAGATGTAAGTCAGAGGCTTTATTTTTTACTGTAAGACCGAGTAAATCTTGTAAGGGCATATTATTCCTGAGCAACTCTTATTACTTCCTCAATAGTTGTCACTCCTGCAAGGGCTTTTAAATATCCGTCCTGTTTCATTGTTATCATTCCCTCCGCTTCTGCCTCTTTTTCCAGACTCTGACTATCAGAATGCTGAAGAATTAGTGAATTAATTTTTGGGGTGATTGGCAAAACTTCAAAAATACCGATTCTTCCCAGATATCCGGCGTTTCCGCACTCTTCGCAGCCTTTGCCTTTATAGAATTTAATTTCTCCGTTAGTTGGGGGGTAAAGCCTTCCCAATTCTTTTTTTACTTCCTCAACTACTGCTGGCGGGGGAGTATAGGATTCTTTGCAGGTTGAGCAGATTTTTCTGACAATTCTTTGACCGACCAAGGCGTTCATGGTAGAGGAGAGTAAAAACGGTTCCGCTCCTAAATCAATTAAGCGGGGAAGTGCACCGGCTGCGTCCTGAGTATGTAAAGTTGAAAATACTAAATGTCCGGTGAGAGCGGCCTGTATTGCAAGCTCGGTTGTTTCTTTATCTCTAATTTCTCCAACAAGAATTATGTTTGGGTCTTGTCTTAAAAAGCTTCGAAGTCCGGTTGCGAAAGTAAGTCCTACAGCCGGATTAATCTGGACTTGATTAACTCCTGGGATTTGGTATTCAACAGGGTCTTCAAGAGTCATAATGTTAACTTTCGGAGTGTTTAGGCGGGCCAGAACTGAATAGAGAGTTGATGTTTTTCCAGATCCAGTGGGTCCGCAAACAATAATTATTCCATGAGGCCTTAGAATATTATCTTCGAGATTTTTTAATGAAATTCCAGCTAATCCTAGCTCCGGGAGACTTGGAATTCCTCCAGATTTCCTAAGCAGTCTCATCACAATTTTCTCGCCAAAAGTCGTTGGCAAAACGGAAATTCTGAGATCTACTTCCTGGTTATTAATTTTGAAATTAAATCTTCCGTCCTGTGGAATTCTGTGTTCGTCGATTTTCATCTCAGATAAAATCTTTATTCTTGAAACAACCGATTCCTGAACTGTTTTGGGAAGAGAAAGTCTGTCATATAAAATTCCGTCAATTCTATAGCGGACTCTCATCCGGTCTTCCATCGGCTCGATATGAACGTCTGATGCTCTGCTCGTAACTGCGTATTCAAGAATTGTTGAGACAATTTTCGCGATTGGGGCCTCTTTTATAATCTGGGCAATCTGTGTCACATCCACTGTTTTTGCAGCACTTTTTACTTCTTCCGTTTCTTTAAGCGCTTCTCCAACCTCACCGACAATTTCCTGTCTGTATTGCGTATTAATTGCCTGTTTAACATCATCAGGAGGCGCGGCAAATGATTTGATGTTAACTCCTGTTTTCTGCCTTATAAAATTTATCGCCTCAAGATCCACCGGATCAGCCATAGCGATCGACAGCGTATTTGTTTTATCGTCAAAATTAAAAGGAATAATATTAAACCGCTCGACAACCGCTCTTGGAACAAACGCTAACGCGTGAGGCGAAAAAGAGGCGTTAGAAAGAGAAATAAAAGGAATTCCGAGAAGAGTTGCTTTTGCTTCTGCTAACTTGCTTTCGGGAACTAAATTTTCCGCTTTTATTATTTCTTCTTCAGATTTTCCTTGAGAAGCGGATTTGACTTTAATCTCATCATCCTGTTCCTTTGTAATAAGGCGCTGCGAAAGAAGAATATCTGATAATGAATTAACAGTCCCTTGTGAATATGTGTCGGGCATTAATATAATAGTAGGCAAATTGAATCTAATTTTCAATAGGAGTTTGATGTATAATTCCCTCACAAATATGCATAGTTTTTTAATTTCCTCAAAAGATCCACAAAAATCTTTGGAAAAAGCAAAAGAAATACTTAAGGAGCGCGGAATAGGGAAGTGGGACCTTTCGGAAATAACTCCTGAAAAAATACTGGGGATTGAGGAAGTTAGAAAATTCAGCGAAAAATTATTTTTTAAATCTAGAGGCACAGAAAAAGCTTTGGTTTTAAATTTATATAAGGGCGCGACAATTGAGGCACAAAACTCAATGCTTAAAATTCTTGAAGAACCTCCCAAAAATACATTAATTATCATTCTTGCCGAAAATTCTAATCAGTTTCTGCCGACCATAACTTCAAGGTGCAAGATTATTGAGTTAGAAAATAAAGAAGTTCCAAAAGGCAGTGGTGAGGTTTTTGAAATTTTTGATCAAAATATAGGCGAACGGTTTTATTTAGCTCAAACTCTTTACGAAGACAAAGAAGCTGCGGTAGTTTGGCTTGAGGATCAAATAAATTCTCTCCGCGAAAAGGCGAAAAAAGAAAAATCAGGACAACAAACCAAGAAATTTGCAAAAACCATAAGAGAATTTATCGAAGCCCGAAGACTAATTAAAAATACAAATGTAAATGCCAGGCTTACCCTCGAACATCTTTTTTTAAATCTGGATTAACGATCTTTGAACTTGCTTTTTCTTTTGGCCAGTTAGTGGGAAGCTCAATTTCTCTAATTAATTTATATTTTCCGCCGACAATAATATCTCTTAATATTCTAACTTCTTTTAAAGATACAGCTGGAGCTTTATATAATTCAATTTCAAGAAATGACCTATGATCTCTGTCTGTAGTTGGATTCTCTCTAAATTCCATGAATCTGCCGCTTACGTATCTGTGATCTACAGATGCTTCTTTTCTAATTTTAAAACCGTCGATGAAATACTTTATTGATTGCTGACTATTGGCGGCAGAATCAAGATCTAAATCTACCCAGGAACGATTTATTTCAATTTTGACTTTGGGCTTAATTCCATCTTCAAAAGTGTAGTCAAATCTGTATATAGTTTCTTCATCAACCTCATATTCATGGACGTCCCTGCGCATATTTTTTTCGGGGTCTATTCCCTGAACCTGAACTTGAACTACTGAGGTTATTTCTCCCACTAAAAATGCCATTTCTTGTGATTCTGTTTCGGGTCTGTATCGCTCAGCCATAATTGAGGCGGATTATATACCAGCATTATCAAAAACTCAACCCCATAGTTTGATTTTTAGCTATCTTTTTGCTATCATTCAGCCTGCTTAAACAACAATTCAGGCAATTGCGTCTGTTTCTGTTTTTTCTGCGGCACATTAAAATTCAGTTTTGCAAAAGAAGGAGAGAGAAATGCCAAGAATCCATGTCTGGGGCAGACCCAAGACTATGGTGTACCCAGACATTATGCACAAGCACGAGCAGTCGTGGATCGCGATCGTCGCAGAAGAATTCGGCGTTTCCGAAAAGGAAATCGAAATCCTCTGGTCGATACCGGAAAGGTGGAGCAACGAGAAGCGAGACTACACGCTCTCAATCGAGTTCAGCGTAGGTCCGTTCGGACACCTCCGCACAGCTGATCCGAAAAAGATCAGGAGTCTTCGCGACGCAATGCTTCGCGTCCTCAGGGAGGCCGGCCTAAACGCATCTGTTTGGGTTCGTCCCATTCACGATGGCTGTTTCGGCACGACCGACGAAGACATGATGACAAAGGACGAGTACTTCGCACTCGAGGATCAATACGCTACAGTCCCAAGTCACTCCGATGAGTTTCGCGAACTAGTCGGAAAGGTCGGACAGGCGCGGCAAAACCATCAAGATTGGTGGAAAGAGTATCAAAAGTACCATCCCAACGCAGCATAGGAGGAGAAATGTTTCAGGGATTAACGGTTCACCTCGTAAACGAGGCTGTAGCAATAGTCACACCGATGATCGAACAGTTCCTGGGGTGGGACAGAACTGGCGGACGCCATGATCTATACCTGGTTGTTCTGAAACCAGAGACTGAGGAAATCCTCTACGAGACGGCTTTTGGTGGGCCTCTGTCGGAGTGGAAACACCCGTACAATAAGATCGCCCTTGCCAAGGCTCGTCAGTGTGCTCGAACGGGCATGGTCGGACGAACGCTTCTTCGCGACGCTCCGTGGCTTATTGAGCCTGGAGATGTTCGCTATGTTGGCGGAGTCGTCGAGAATGGTCTCGTTGTCGCAGCCTCGGGCGTCCAGGATCATTTCGACGAAATGATCTCGTGGATGGTTCTGTCCGTAATCCAAGGACTTTGTCGAGACGAGGTCTCCAAGTTCACGTCCGACGATCCTGACTTCTTCGGCGAGCAAAACTGAATATAAAAGCACCGCAAGGTGATGTCTTGAGGCTTATCCTCAAACTCAACCCCATGGTGCTTTTTTCTTGGCAAAATTTGCTATAATCTGCAGTATGACGCAACCAGAACAAGAATCTGAAGTAGATCGCATGGCTTGGGAAGACGCACTTTCCGATCCCAGAACCAAAGCTGCTTTAGATGAAGGGCTTAAGGATCTTGCGGAAGGAAGAGTTGGACCACTCAGAAAAAAAACAGATCAAGACGAAACAAGAAGACTATGCGAAGAGTATCGTGTTTTGACTGGTCAAGATCTTGGTGTTGTAGCGCTTACACCTACGTATTTAGGAATAATAATGTATGTGGAAGAGGGTATGCCAGATGAGTTTAAGGAAATTCTGGAAGCAGCAATTCCAGAAACGCAAATCAATATCAGAGAGATACCTCAAAACATATTAGAAAGATCTTCAAGCGGTCCTGATGATGTTGCACAAAGAATTACTGAATATTATGTGGATCAAGCAGCGCATGAAATCTTATCAGATGAGGTTCTACAAGAAACAACGGATCAGACTCCTCCCGAATCCTAACCCCTGAAAATTTGGTTTTGAAACCGCAAAAGTAATCCTTCGACTTTGCTCTGGATCTGCGATATAATTTCCTCATGGAAGATCTAAGAAAAATTGTTGATGAAATTTTGGAAAAAGGGTACTTAATGAGTCTTGCAACTGTCGATGAAAATGGCCCATGGGTCAGTGATGTTATATTTGTTAACGACGAATTAGATCTTTACTGGCTATCTTTAGAAAATGCGAGACATTCAAAAGCGATTTTGAAAAACTCTAAAACTGCAGCAACAATTACAGTAAGTAATGGTATAGGAGAGAAAAACATAGGCCTCCAAATCGAAGGGATTGCTGAAAAAATTGATGGAGATGTGTTTGAAATGGCCAAAAAACATCGAGCAAAGAGAAATAAGCCGCTTCCCGTGAAAGAGGGGGAAATATTGGATCCCGGCGAATCATGGTACAGGTTGACTCCCAAAAAAATCGAGATTATTTATGAACCCCTATGGGGATTCGAGAAAAAGAATCTGGAGCTTTAATATGACACTTGAAGAAAGAGTTGAGAAGATTGAGAAGAGAAATAGGGGAGTAGAGGAAAATAAAGCTTGGGAAATTTCATGGACAAGAAAAATTTTAGTAGCAATCTTTACTTACCTTGCAATTGCTTTCTACTTAAAATTCGTTGTCAGAATTGAACCCTGGCTTAACGCAATAGTCCCAACTGTCGGCTTTCTCCTTTCCACCCTGACTCTCCCATATTTCAAAACTTTTTGGGCTAAATACATTTACAGGAAATAACCCATGGATTTATTGAAACAGGAGGAAGATCTACAAAAAGAAGCACGAGAATTGTTAAGAGAAACAGGAATTCAGGAATTTCTTTCGAAATTTGGTGAAATTGAAATTGGCGGTTCATTGGACTCGGGACTCATGGTTTGGCGTGATATCGATATGGGAGTAATATCGCCTGAAATAAACGAAGAGAAATATTGGCAGATGGTAAAGTTCCTCTTTGGTCTCAACAACTATTACCACAGTTTATATATCCAGGATTTTCGAGAAAGTGTCAACCCGGCTTCCCCCAAAGGACTATACATCGGACTTAAAATTAAATTTAGGAACAATATGTGGAAAGTTGATGTCTGGTATTTGGGACCTCGGAAGAATCCAAATGAAAATTTTAATATTTGGCTTAAAGAAAACTTAAATAATGAAAACCGTAAAACGATTTTGGAGATCAAAAATCTAGTCTACGAAGACCCAAAATATAGAAAAGAATTCTACAGCATCGATATTTATAAAGCAGTCATAGAAGAAGGAGTTAAAACCCTTGATGAATTCAGAAAATATTTAGAAAAACAGGGGAAAAGTTTATCGTGATTGAGGGTGGAAATTGCACCTAAACTTTGCTAGAATATAAGTCTAATGCCAAAGTCAGTTACTCCGAAGAAAGCATCCAAATTAGCTTCAAAAAAAGCGAGTATTGTGGTAAAACCCATTCGGCAAGCTCAGGGCAAGAAGCTTGCAAAGAAACCCTC
>Ga0209542_10004449_pt1 | contig 28864 bp, 27 predicted proteins | sample RifCSPhighO2_01_FD_184028 | JGI IMG/M metagenome (GOLD analysis project Ga0209542, IMG submission 184028) | Soil microbial communities from Rifle, Colorado - Rifle CSP2_plank highO2_0.1 (SPAdes) (version 2) | ecosystem: Environmental > Terrestrial > Deep subsurface > Rock core/Sediment ...
AACCGCTACGGGGTTTTCCAGATCCATTGTGCTTATTTTTAAAGGGGTGCTAAGGCCAAGTATACAACACGAGATTGAATACCATGACGCCGAAAGCCGTTATTTGCCAAAATCACGAACTACAACCTTGCAAGTGCACGATGTGTACGGATTATATTTTTATAAGCCCATGCAGAGACTGATTACCATGGCATCTTTAAAAGTTAAGAATATCCAAACGGGGAATATAAACACGTACATTTTGTATATTTTTATGGCTTTAATATTATTATTGCTATTTGTAATATGGTAACTGCTATTATTATTTGGATAATTCAGTTGGTATTGGTACCGGCAGTATCCCTGCTTTGCATTGGCATTATCAGAAAAATAAAAGCCAAGTTTCAAAGACGCACCGGGGCGACCATTTTTCAGCCCTACAAAGATATATGGAAACTTTTGCATAAAGACGAAGTAATCAGCAAAGATGCCTCTTGGGTTTTTAACTATGCTCCCTACATTGTATTTTCCATAACTCTTATTATCGGAGCAAGTATCCCGTTATTTTTGTTATCGGCAAATAGTCTTACGGCTGACTTATTACTGGTGATATATGGCTTGTCTATCGGCACATTTTTCTTAGCGCTGGCGGGTATCGATACCGGTAGCGCGTTTGGAGGATTTGGTTCAAGCCGGGAAATGACTATGGCTGCGCTTGCGGAAGGTGGCTTTATTTTTTCATTATTGACCATGGCCCTCATAACCGGCACCACTAACTTATTTATGATCGCCCACAATGGATTGCTCATGCAAAACCAGTTTTTATTGCCCGCCGCGCTGGCATTTTTTGCATTTTTTATCGTGTTGTTGGCCGAAACAGCCCGTTTCCCCTTTGATAATCCCGCCACCCATTTAGAATTGACTATGATCCATGAAGCTATGATTTTAGAATATTCCGGAAAAAAATTAGCCCTTATGGAATGGGCGTCAGCAAATAAGCTTTTTATTTTTATGGCATTGGCAGCTAATCTATTTTTTCCATGGGGCTTAGCGCAAAGTCTTACCCCGGGCGCAATAATCATGGGTATTATCTTCTTTGCAACTAAGGTAGGTATTTTTTGCCTGGTGATTGCAACCATTGAAAGTACTATTGCCAAATTCAGATTTTTCCGGCTACCTGATCTTTTAGTGATTTCTTTTATTCTTAACTTGGTGGCAATCGGCCTTATCTACCAATTTTAATGTTATACTTACAACTTTTATTGCAAATAGTCTTTTTAACCGCAGTATTTTTACATATTACAAAAAAGAATTTTGGGGCGGTATTGGCTTATAGCATCCAATCTTTGATGATTGTATTGCTGTTGCTTAACTCTTTTTTGGAGACGCAAAATACTTCGTTATTATGGATTATGTTCATTGTGCTGGTGGTCAAAGTTATTTTAGCACCTCTCTTTTTTATAAAATTAATCAGAAAAAACGAATTAATATTCTCGGCAGCCACCTACTTAAATACCCCGTTAACATTAGTGGTGTTGGCGGTGCTTACCGCCATGGCCCACTCTTATAAATTTGCCCCGCTAACCGGGATTATCCCCGTAAACACGGGGTTATTATCACTTGCATTTTCAACCATGTTGCTATCGTTATTTCTGATCATAAACCGCAAAAGCGCACTGTCCCAAATTATCGGAATTCTTTCATTGGAAAACAGTATCGTGGCGTTCGCCATCTTTGCCGGGCTTGAACAGTCATTTGCTTTACAGATGGGAATTTTATTTGACATCTCCATTTGGCTTATTATCGCAACCTCATTTATGGCCATGGTATACCGGCATTTCGGGTCGCTTGACGCAACACTCATGAAAAAATTAACCGACTAATATACCATGGAAATACTTATCATACTTTTATCATTTTCTCTGGCGGCGCTCACAGCCATTACCGTAAGGAATAAAAGAATCATTGAACTTTCTTCTTTGATTGCGTCTTTTGTGGGCCTGGTAACTTCAGTACTGATTGCGGTTAAAGTTTCATCTGCCGGAGGATCTTACGCTTCTTTTCAATTCTTCTTTGTTGATGGACTCTCGGCAATTGTGATGCTCATCGTCGCGTTTGTCGGATTTGGGGCGACGGTATACTCCATTGCGTACCTTAGGCAGGAAACAGCCAAAAATATTATCGGACTCTCCAATGTCAGTAAAATAACCTCCCGGATAAGAGAATATTTTATTTTACTGAACCTTTTTATGGTATCGATATTCTTGGCCATCGTGGCAAACAGCCCGATACTGGCGTGGATTTTCATTGAAGCCACTACTCTCTCTACCGCGTTCCTTATCAGTTTTTACAACAAACCGTCCGCCATGGAAGCGGCTTGGAAGTACTTAATTGTTAACTCCGTGGGAATATTACTGGCTTTTTTGGGAACTCTTCTGTATTTCACCTCCTTCCACACAGGCATGGAAAATGGAATCATCACCTGGCAAATGCTGACCAATAACGCAACTTTGCTTAACCCGATGATCGTTAAAATAGCGTTTGTGTTTATCCTGATAGGATATGGAACCAAAGTTGGATTCGCCCCTATGCACACCTGGAAACCCGACGCCTACAGCAAAGCGCCCGCCCCTATCGGAGCGTTATTTTCCGGAGCCCTAATGCCCGCCGCCTTCATGCTCATATTAAAGTTTAAAATCATCACTGACAGCGTAGCGGGGACTTCTTTTAGCCAAACCCTCTTTATTATTTTCGGCTTACTGTCAATATTAATTGCGGCAACTATCATATTCGTGGCAAGAAACTATAAAAGAGTATTGGCATATTCAAGCATAGAAAACGCGGGCATTATGGCTCTTGGATTTGGTTTTGGCGGATTGGGCATTTTTGCCGCCATACTGCATATGATATATCACTCACTGATAAAATCCGCGCTTTTTTTCCTATCAGGGAATATCCTGCTTAAATACAGTTCCGCAAAAATCAGTAATGTGAAGGGTGCGATTAGCGTCATACCCATTACCGCCATATTGTTTTTTACCGGGTTTTTCATTATTACGGGAGCTCCGCCATTTGGTATATTTTTTACTAAAATAGTTATATTTTCTGCCATAGTAAAAACTAACCTATGGGTAGCCGCTGTCGGAGTGGCGCTGACGATTATTTTATTTGTCGGATTTTTCAAACATATAACTTCAATGGTTTTTGGCGAAAAACCGGCCGACATCAAAAACGGCGAAGACAGCGTTTGGCTTATTTTACCCCCGTTGGTATTCATGGCACTTGCCCTTTATCTAAGTTTCAACTTACCGCCATTTTTAAACAACTTAATTAACTATGTGGTTTTACACTACTAAACTTTAACGTATGAATAAAGAAATCTTACAACAATATACTCCCCATGGCGCAAAACCGGAATTTTTTGGAAATACCGCCACCTTCGAGGCCTCTGTCTTAAATATCAAAGAAATTGCCGCTGATTTTTACGAAAACAAACACTTTTCGTTAAAACTTATTACCGCCACCGATGAAAGAAAAACATCGGGATGTTTTAAAATTTGGTATGTTTTTTCTCTCCCAAAAGAAAACCTGTTCGTCATCCCCTTTATTGAATTAAAAGATGCCAAAGAATTCCCTTCTTTGGGCGGGTTTTTACACGAAGCCATCAACCATGAACGAAAAATACAAACCTTTTTTGGCCTTACGCCGGTGGGTAATCCCGATGCAAGACCCATTATTTTACACGAAAACTGGCCTACGAATGTATTTCCCCTAAGGAAAGATTTTGATTGGAAAGAACGGCCCAAACAAGCCAGTGGTAACTACCCATTCCAGAAAGTGGATGGCGAAGGCATTTATGAAATACCCGTCGGACCAATCCATGCGGGGATTATTGAGCCGGGTCACTTCAGGTTCAGCGTTGCAGGCGAAGAAATTATGCTTTTGGAAGCCCGCCTTGGCTTTGTGCACAAAGGCAGTGAAAAACTATTTGAGATATTGCCGATGGCTGATAAACTACGGCTTTCAGAAAAAATTTCCGGCGACAGCTCGTTTAGCCATTCCCTTGCCTTTTGTCAGGCAGTGGAACAGTTAAGTAATATCACTGTTCCACAACGGGCTTTGTATTTACGCGTTATATACGCTGAGTTAGAGCGTTTGGCCAACCACTTTGGAGACATCGGGGCAATTATGATTGATACCGGTTTTAACTTTGGCGGAGCCAACGGGGCAAGATTACGAGAGATAGTTATGCAAATCAACGAAAGACTGACGCAAAGCAGATTTTTACGCAATGTTAACGCTATCGGCGGAGTTATTAAAGATATTGATCTTCACCAAGCGGCAACGCTAAGTAAGGAGCTTCAGATGTTGCAACAAGATTTCTCCGAGGTAATAAAAGTGGCAGACGGTAGTTTGTCGCTTTTTAACCGCTTACAAGGAACTGGCGCGCTTTCTTTTGAAGCCGCAAAAAATCATGGCGTAGTGGGAGTGGCAGCCAAAGCCGCGGGCATTGCCATGGACGCGCGAGTTAATCACTCCTACGCTGCCTATGACCAACTAAAATTCAGCAATATCGAAACCGAGCAAGGCGGGGATGTTCTAGCCAGATTCCGCGTAAGAATTAAAGAGGCCTATGCGTCAATAAACATCATTCAACAAGCGCTCAACAGTCTACCGGAAGGACCCACACTTTCTCTCCCACCTGCGCCCCTGCAAAAGAATTCTCTTGCCATAGGAATAGTGGAGGGATGGCGCGGAGACATTGTATATTTTATTACCACTGATGCGGATGGGAATATCAGCAGAGTAGCGCCCCGCGATCCCTCATTTTTAAACTGGCCCGCCGTGGGAGAAGTAGGTTTTGGCAACGTCGTGCCAGATTTTCCCTTAATTAATAAAAGTTTTAACTTGTCTTATTCGGGGAACGATTTATAAAGCATGGTTTGAAATACAAACAAAAACCACCCCGATGTACATCGGGGTGGTTTTTGTTTGTATTTCAAGCAACGAAGCGCTAGACATGGGAAGTACAAGGTATTGCAAAAAAAACACGACATGTGGTATAATATCTTTGGGTTGTTTTATCGTTCGATTGACGCGGCGTAGCGTTTATCGAACAGATCGGATTAGTCCTTTCCAAATCCTTTACTGCCGCGTAAAGAGGGATGAGAACAATGCGCAAGGGAACGTACGCAACCACGATTAATTGCTTCGATGGCAAGATTCAGGCTCCGACAAGGAAGTACCTGAAGCGGAGGTTTCGGGTCGAATTCGTTGACCCAATCACCGAACCGGGGATTGAGAAAATCCTAACAGACGACTCGGGTAACCCAGACTTCGAGTTTCTGAAAAGGTGGATCAGGGATGTGAAGCTAAAAACTTCCATTGTGGATCACGGATCGAGATTTATCTCGATTGCGGCACACCACAAATGCCTGGGGAATTCAGCGGGAAAAGAAGAGAAGTTGACGCAGTTGGTGAAAGTCAGGGACGTTGTCAGGCAAATGATCAAGGACCTCGGTCTTGATCACCTTGACATTGAAATCGTTCTCCTGTGGATCAACGAACACTTGTTGCCAGAAGAAGTGCACGTCGGAGCTGACGGCACTATCTCCTGCCACGAACGAGTGTTGCCAGCAATAATGGCCGTCTAAGGACGACCGAAAAGCGACAAAACCAGAACCGCAAGACAAGAAGTCTGCGGTTGTTTTATTATCGAGGATAGCGCAGTTCATGAGCACGTCGCAATGTGTTCATGAACAAGCGACGCAGATAATACAGAGCCATGCCCTGTATTACAATTTAATAGGATAGTGACTTTAACTTTTGATACTTATTTAAAAACCAAATTAGAATTATAACAACTGCATAATATACTACAACCCAAATCCAAGAGATATTTTGAATTGACCACACTGCCCAGGGTTGGTAAAAAATATCCATTATTTTTAAAAAATAAGACAGTAATAGCCAAGCCGGCAAAGAAAAAATGAAGCCTAAAACACTGGAGAAGATACCTAGTAGCGCTGACAAAAACCCAAATACCATAATCCAGTCCACCACCGGAATAACCAAAAGATTGGTTACGGGCGCTACCAGTGATATGTTTTTAAAATTGTAGGCAATAATAGGCGCAGTGACAACTTGAGCTGAAATAGTAATGGAAACAATATCTAACCAAAATTGCCCCGGCACGCGATGTTCTTTTATATCGTGGAATTTTTGTATTATTATTCTAAAAAAAGTATCAATAATCGGCTTTATATGGATAATTCCCATCGCGGCTAAAAAAGATAGTTGAAAACCAATATCATATGTTAAAAGTAATGGGTTTTGCAAAAGCATTATCGCGGCCGCCAAAACAATCACCCTTCCACTGGCATTTTGCCTACCAAACTTTTGGGCCGAAAGAAAAACCGTAGCCATAATAGCCGCCCTGATTCCCGAAGCCGGAAACCCGACAATAATAATATACAGCCAAATAAAGGCCAGGGAAAAGTAAAATGCTTGTCCGCGCCAAAAGCCCAAGGCCAGCAAAAAAGCCATCATAATAGAACTTAAAATAAGCACGTTTGACCCTGAAACCGCCGTAAGATGGCTTAACCCGGTGCCGTTCAGTTTTTCGCGCACATCTTTTGCCATATTTTTATCACTGCCTAACATAATCCCTTCCAAAATAACACTATGAGGCGGGGCAAAATTTATCAAAATAGAATCTTTTAGTTTTGCTTTAAATTGCAGAATTTTCTCGTATGGATATGAAAAAACATTATGGTAGTGGTCATTCGAAACTAGTTCTGTTTTTGGAAAATCCATGACAGAATAAATACCGTCTTTTAACAAGTACTCTTGATAGTTAAAATCGTCAAAAACTTCGGGCGTTTTTAATTTACCGGTAATTTTAACTTTATCTAAATAGCTATATTCCGGATAACGGTTTACGGTAACCAACACCACGCTTTTCGTATTTTCTATTTTTAACTTTAACTTTTGAAAATTATCCCGGATATCGGGCTCGTTCATAACTTGACCGATTAACGTGATCTTTTCCGGACTGTCATTTAATTTACTCACCTCATCCTGCACAAATCTAAACTCTGATATTTGAAAACGGGTAATTCCCAAAACTAAAAACAATACGCAAAAACCGATAATGGCGAATTTTTTCTTATAAAAATAAGCTATACAAACCACGCTTGCAAATAAAAATCCCCACAAGAAAATCGTAGGGATTTTTATAAAAGATTCTAAAAGTATGCCGAGAATGAAAGATATGCAAAAGTAAAAAAGGGCTTTGGAGGCTGTTTGAGAGGTCTCTTTCGGGGATATTTTAAAAATTCTTGAGTGAAAATTTGATAGAATTTTGAGGTTTATGCTTGTCATAAGCCGAAAAATTATAGCAAATTTTTTAGCCAAGAATTTGGAAAATAGCACGAATACGGGCCTCTCAAACAGCCTCTAGGATGGCATCATTGTCTAAAATGATTAAAACTTCGTAGCAATCACGGTAATTTTTATTTCCCCTTTCCTTAGTGTAGCATCTTTTACTGCGCCGAAAATAATCTGGGCCCTGGGATCCACATTTTCTGTAATCACTTTTGCCGCTTGTTGGATTTCTTGCAACGTAACATCCGTGCCCGCAGCGTTAAATAAAATTCCTTTTGAGCCTTTTATAGAAAAGTCTAATAGTGGCGAACTAATTGCTTTTTGCGCGGCCTCTATCGCGCGACTTTGGCCCGTGGCCCGCCCGGTGCCAAATAGGGCACGACCGGAACCTTTCATAATAGATATAACTGATGCAAAATCTATATTAATAATTCCCGGGGATAAAATAAGGTCGGTAATACTGATAACGGCCTGTTTTAAAATATCATCGCAAATATCAAAGGCATTTGAAACCGTGGTTTTTTCGTCAATGATTTTTAAAAGACTGTCATTAGAAATAACTAGCAGAGAATCTGCCCTGCCCTTCAAATCTGCCATGGCTTTAGTGGCAATATCTTTACGCTGCTGACCCTCAAAAGAAAATGGCGTAGTTACTGCAACAACGGTTAAAATTCCCATTTGCTTTGCAAGCTCGGCAATAACCGGTATCGCCCCGCTTCCCGTGCCTCCGCCCAGGCCACAGGTGATAAAAACCATATCTAACCCCCTTAAAATCTCCGATATTTCTTCTTTACTCTCTTCGGCAGCCGCCTTGCCTGATAAAGTGTCCATGCCTGCGCCCAATCCCTTTGTGGTATTTTTACCGATTAAAATTTTATTCCCAACTTTACAAAAATGCAGGGCCTGGGCATCGGTGTTTATTGCCACCAACTCCACTCCTTGGACCTTAAACTTAGCCATACGCGCAACAGTATTAGAACCCGACCCTCCAACCCCCAGCACTTTGATTTTGGGATTCATAGTATGGATATTAGACTTTAAGTATTAGGCTTTGAATTACGAAATGCTTTCAGTGGATTTCTTTCAAATTTCTTCAAACGAAAATGTGATAGAATTTTAAAACGTAGCAAGCTACGTTTTAAAATTATTGCGCATTTTCGTTGAAATTTGAAAGAAAGACCTGAAACTTGCTTTTCATCAGGCATTTCGTAATTCAAAGTCAGATGTTGGATTCTACCATATCTACTACCCAAAAACCAAGACCCATCCGCAAACCTAAGGAACGAAAACTTTAAACATCTTTTTTAACTTTGCGCCTAAGTTTTTGATAAAATCAAATTGCAGTCCCATAATACCCTCATTTTCATAATCATCAAAATCAGCGCTTCCCAATACCAACCCGGCCACCGTTGCCAACGCGGGGTCTTCCTGCAGCCCGGCAATACCTTTGGGAATTCCTATTTGGCACGGAAGTTTTAACTGTTGCCTTGCCAACTCTTTTATTTTCGGCAATTTTGCTCCGCCCCCAATCAGTACGATACCACCGGGCAGCAACTCTTGGCGCCCAATAGACTTTAACTCTTTTTGCACCAAATCTAAAATTTCAGAAACTCTCGGCTCAATAATATCAATCAAGTTTTTTTTAGTAAAAGATATTGCTTGCGCTTTATCAAAAACTTCTATTTTGTTTTTTGTTTGATCTTTCGCGCCATTGTCTTTTTTCACCAGAGAACAAGAACCATATTGTTTTTTAATATCTTCCGCAATCGCCACTTCAACTTTTAATCCGATGCCAATATCATTGGTAATATTAGTAGACCCTAACGGGAAAACAGCTAAGTGAATTAATTCCCCTTCTTCAAAAACAGCCAAACTTGTGGTTGCAGCCCCCATATCTATAAGCGCCACTCCAATCTCTTTTTGTTGCGGGGTTAACACGGCATGTGCCGCGGCTAGGGGCGACGGGACAATATCATCAATTTGCAGTTTGGCGCCCAAAACCGCCTGGCTTAAATTAATAAAATACGACTGGAAGTAACAAAGCAGAACAACCTTCGCCTCCAGTCTTACCCCCACCAAACCCAATGGCTGTTTTATACCTTTTTGGTCGTCAATAATAAATTCCCTGGGAAATACATCTAATATTTCCTCATTGAGCGGTATGCTTATGGCTCTTGTCGCCTGTAAAACTCTATCAATATCTTCCTGTGAAATAATATGGTCAGCCCTTGAGACGGAAATCAATCCATCTGAAGGAGTGGCATATAGGTGACTGCCCCCAATATTTACAAACACCGAATTAATCTTTATATCGTGTTCCCGCTCAACTTCTGCAACTAGCGACTGCACATTTTTTGCCGCTTCTTCAGCATTAACCACCGCCCCTTTCCTCAAACCAAAAGAAGGCATTTGCGCGTAGCTCAACACCTCCCAAGAATTTTGATTTCTTTGAACGACCAGAAGTTTAATGGTATGTGTTCCGATATCCAACCCGGTAACAATATGGGGCTTAGCCATTTTTTAGAAACTAGAATCTAGAAGCTAGAAGCTAGAATAAAACTACGATTACACTTTTGAAAAATATTTTTCCTGCTTTTCAAACATTACCTGTTCCTCCTTCTTAGACCGCTCATGGTCGTAACCCAGGTTATGCAATATGCCATGGATTACCATCTTCGCCAACTCTTTTTTCAATGGCAGTTTTGAATCTTTCGACTCTTCCCTGACTATGGCGGGGCAAATAACGACTTCTGAAAATTCTTCTTTAAAACCTGAAACCCTTTCAAAACTTAATACATCGGTGGGCCTGTCTTTTCTACGATACTTTTTGTTGAGTTTTTGAATTTCTGCGGGACTAACAAAAGCAACGGATACATTCTCTTTTTGTTTATTTTCGCCTTTTAATACCTTTTTTGCAACCCCCGCAAAAAAGGCCTTGTCCATAGCAAAGTTAGTAAGATTATTTATTTCAATCATGGGTTTGTAATCATGTATTTTACAACATATTTTCAAATTAAACAAAAAGCCCCGCACTCGGAGCTTTTTGTTTAATTTATAAAGATTTTTCGGATTCCCTGGACCTTCTAATAAGTTCATCTCTTAACTTTTCCGCTACCTCTTTATCAAGCCCGGGTAAACGCCCCTCTGCACTCACGCCCATAAGAAACTTCGCATACATTGCTGAAGAACCGGCTGTTTGGATTTGTAAATCACTAAGACCCAATATTCTGGCAAAAAGCCCCCTGTTAATATCAATATTCTGTATTCTTTCGTAGGGAACAGATACGTACTTTTTCCATATTACCCCGGATTCTTTTTTGAAGGAATCTTCAGCTAACTCGTATAGCCAGTATCTGTAAGTTAACTTCGCCCACACAAAAGAAATAATGAGATACAGGATAAAAAACATTACCCAACCAGTCGACAATAACAAAAGGTAGCCCCCGACACTTCCGGACTCCCCTTGGAATACGCCAATAAAAGCGCCCAAGAATGGTATCACCCAAAAAGAAAAGAATATAAAGAAAAATAATCCCCTAAAAAGGAAACTGAAAAAGAAGAGCCATATTGAGTTAGGGTGTAACTTTTCCATGTGTTTGTTTATTAAAATAACTTCCAAAAAAATGAAGACCCCAATCCTATTACCTGGAAGAATAGATAGATAATTAAAATCCAAACCCAGATGCTTAGCCCTTTTCTTGCCGGCTGACCGTATTTTTGCGGTACATCGTCTTGTAGGGCACTCTCCACCTCCGGATGCTTGTGCATATACAACTTATAAAAAATGATCGTCAGAATACTCAATGTGCCGTCAATAATTCCGGCTGCCGCCAAGAACCTATAATACATCTCGCCCAAAATCTTTGCCGGATTATCAAGAAAAATGATCGGCAAAAACATCGCAACAACTGCAAAAATAAACACATAATTACCGCAGATAATCATGTCCATGTACTTTTCCTTGCGTAACGCCTTAGATAAAATATCTACATGAAGGCCGGCAAAAGCTATTAAAAAGTATGTCTGGTAAAGATCCCCAATGGTTTCTCCCGGAATTATTTTCCAAACCCAGAACAAAGAAGTGATGAAACTCATCACAATGAGCAGGAATATGACATTTACAAAGAGCGCCAGTTTGTTAAAGGTATTGCGCCTTGAATCGTCCCAAATAAATGCCAAACTCAGCAATGAGTGAGCAACAACCATTAAAAGAGTTGCAAAAACTCTACCCGTAATTTCTGTGAATTCACCGATTAAAACGGTAACAACGGCAACCAAAGCCGCTATTATTAAACTGCCGATGAAATTCCAGATAAAGAATTTCTTTAACTCTGCGAAGTTGATCATAATGATAATATATCAATAATATTTACTAATTATACTATAAACATCCCTTATTTTATAGAGTCGTTGTAAATGATGGAAGCCGTAACGGTACTGGCGTTAGACGAGCCGTGCACTCGAACGCTATCACCAATTCTTATATCGGTAAATTTTATATTTATAAGGCCCGCGGAAAATATTTTTGTCGCTACGCCTAATTTAACTGTGCGGATTACTCCCCCTTCAATAAAAGTGAAAGAGCCCCCGGTTTTATTAATGCTGTTTACTGTGCCGGCGCCCTGAAAATCCGGTGCCTGACTTTGCTGCTGGGCAGTATTCCCATCTGATAGATTGCTGCAGACGCCGTTAATGGTACAGGCGTTGGCACAGGTGTTGGTTGTCTGTTTTTTATACCCGGTAGAATCAATACAATATACATCACCCGCGGTATTTAAAGACGAGCAGACACAAAATGCATTGCGGGCAACGTTTGCCCTGCAAAAAGGACTCCCGCCCGCAGTAGTGATTGCGGCTGCGGGCTTTAAGTAATAATCATTGGTGCAAAAACTGGCGTAGTTTCCATTAGTATCATAATATACCGCCCCATTAACCAATATTGTCGAGAGGTTCCCCTTTATTGTTGAGTCTTTTTCCTTACTTATTTCCGCTCCGAATACATCCTCAAAATTCTTAGCATCAGTTGGCGCTTCTATGTTAACTGGCTCATTGATATCTGATAATTTTAACGTAAAAACTATGTTAGCTTGCTTATCCTTCAGTTGCGCCACAGAATCCGCAGGAACCACTCTCATACTGTAACTTGCTATCACCGGGAAGCCCTGCAAATCACTCCAAAGTGTAAATGAGGTGTTTTGTTGGTAATAATCAAACAGTTCGCTAAATTCCGGAGTTTGCAGGTAATCAGCATATCCGGGATCAATATGCTTGACTAACCCGGCCTTGCTTGCTTCTTCCAGATACCTTTGATAAAAAGGCAAAATTGCCCCCTTATTGACCAGTAAATCATACCTATACAACACGTGTCCGTTAATGGTCTCTTTGTTTGGTGGACTCTTAAAGGTAAATAAACTTTCACTATCGGCTATCTCTATCATTTTTTTCAACAAATCGGTAACTTCTTGACGGTGTTCTTTGTAATACTTTTCTGCGGTGGGCAAACTTGATAAATACGAATAATAGCCCGTGGAAGTTGCTTTGCTTGGGTCAATTTTTATCCATTGGCCTTTTTCAAATCCAATGTAGCTGAAAAGAAACGTCGGCATGTTATTGACCCTCACATAATACATGCTTTCTTTTCTTAGCGCATCAATATTCATCCTGTAGGTCAGGTCCCCAAAATCCCCCGTGGCGTCAGCATTAAATTTCCAGTCAGTTGAATCTTCATTAGAAAAATCACTCTGAGCGCTAGCCGAAAAATCTACCTTTGCTTCGGGTGGAACATATGCCATCATGTCCGCAAGCGCGACAAGAGAAGGTTTTGGTGGAGTTGAAGAAATATAAAAATAGGGGTAGCTGTCTTTTGTAAAGATGACTGTCTTGCCGCTGATAATCGTAGTGACATTAGAAAAGTTGTAAGACTGCCTTATTTGAGAAATAGCGCTATATGTTTCAAATGTAACAGCCAGAGCAAAGTTTTTGCCGCCTTCGGTTAATGTATAACCATAGGGTTGCTGAGTGGAAGGATCAATTATTTTGGTGCTATATAATGGCTTACTGGCTTGCAAAGAAGGCGGGTATGGTGCCCTGTAGTTTGAAAGATTGCCAAGCAAATTGCTCGCATCCCGAGCGCGCTGATAATCATTTTCGTACTGTTTTTTAACTTCTTCCTGATTTGAGAGATTGCTGGTAAAAGGCCGGGCATCGGCATCTCTTTTAGTCATCGCCAAAGAGGCTGAAGCTGAATAGGAAGATGAATCAATGCGAGACGCTGCATCTAATAAACCTGAAAGTAAGTTCTTCTCAGTATAGGGGGAAACGGCAAACAGCCCCGATTTATTCATATAAAAATACACTCCTCCACCGATTAAGACAACTGCAAGAACAACCATCAAGACCAACATTATAGTTTTGGGTGAAAATTGGGGAAAATAACCATGTTTTGATAATATTTTCCTGTTTTGCACTACTTCTTGGGGCTGGCTAGCGACAACAACTGGCGATGGTGACGGTAATGGCGACGGCAATGGCAATGGTGATGGTGATGGAGCAATCGGCTGCATCGCCCCAAAACCCTCTTCAATCTCGGATTCGCTCCAGCCCGCCTGGATAAGATTCGTTTTTATACTTTCTTTTGAAATCCCTAAGCCAGTTTTTTGCTTAATGTAACCAAGAAGGTTTTGATCGACCATAAAAAATGAAAATCGTATTAATATTACTATTTGACCATTATATAATAACTAACACCAAATTGCGACATCGATTACTATCCCAACAAAAAACCACCTCCGATTCGGGGTGGTTTTTATGTTATCCGCTCAATAATTCTTTAATTATCTTACTAATTTCGCTATTTTCCGCCTTACCCTTCACCCTTGGCATTAAGTCAGCCATTATCTTACCCATATCCTTCATTTCTTTTGCTCCGACATTTTTAACAGATTCTTCAACCATCTTTTTTAACTCCGCGGGCCCTAGTTGCTCCGGTAAATACTTTTGCAAAATTTCAATCTCTTTTCTTTCTTTGTCCGCCAGTTCGGGACGGTTGCCCTGTCCATACAAAGCAATGGCATCGCGGCGTTTTTTTATTTCAGAGGTCAAAACCCCGATAATTTCATCATCAGACAATTCTGATTCTTTTATCAATTCTTCTTCTGCTTTACCGGGATTATCTTTTGCCAACTTGTACCGCTTTTCGGTCTGCTTGGCATTAATAGATGCCACCGCCATACGCAAAATATCCACCATTTCCTGGTTTTTTTGCTTCATAGCCTCTTTGACATCATTTTGAATTTGTTGTTTTAGAGCCATTTTAAGATGTACTTTAAAAATTCCTGCCTTGGGATTTTGAAGAAGGCTTGCTTAATTTCTCCACTCTCTTTTTTTCGGCCCTTAAAATAACCCTTCTTAATGCTGACCTCTTTTTAGCTAAAACTGACTTCGGCCTCTTGCGGAATTGTTTACCCCTTACATCAAGTAAAATTCCTGACTGCCTGACAGTTTTAGTAAAACGATGGACTAAATTTTGTGAACTTTCACGTTCTTTTCTTTTTACTTCTAATACCATATTACTTTTTATTAATTTTTTGTTCCATTTCCTCTACGACCTTGTTAAGCTTTATTTCTTTTTGGACTCCCGTATCCATATCCCGCAAAGTAATAAAATCTTCTAATGCTTCTTTTTGACCAAAAATCAAAACCCATTTTATCCCCATTTTATTGGCGGTATTTAACTGTGTTCTTAAAGAGTCTTTTGAAAAAGATTCCGCAACCGGTATCTTGGCAGCTCTAAACTCTTCAAAAAGCTTTAAACTCTTTCGTTTTGCTAGTTGACCCAATTGCGCTAAGAATATTTCCGTTTTTACTTCTTTTTTATCCGGCTTCATTTCCCGCGTTTTCATTAGGTTAACAATCCTGTCAACTCCGCCTGCGGCCCCGCATGCCGGAACGTCTCTTCCACCTAAAATCTTTACCAGGTTATCGTATCTGCCACCTCCCACTAACGACCCTTGAGTGGTTCCGTTTTCAGTTTTTTCAACAATTTCAAATACGGTTTTTGTATAATAATCCAAACCTCGTACCAAATATGGGTTTAAGGTGTAGGGCAATTCCAATTCATCTAAAAACTCCAATACCTGTTTGAAGTGGGCGTGGCAGTTTTCACAAAGGTGGTCAATAATTTGCGGAGCTCCCGCTTTTACCCGCTGACACTTTTCTTCTTTACAATCTAAAATCCTTAAAGGGTTTTCTTTCAGGCGCCGCTGACAATCAGAACACAGTGTTGATTTTCGTGACCTGAAATAGGTTGTCAGAATTTTCTTAAAATAGGGCTTGCATTCAGAATCTCCAATACTATTTACTTCAATACTGATATTTTTAAAACCCAGGTCTTTTAAAATATCATAGCTCATCTGGATAATCTGACCGTCAATGGAGGCGCTTTTGTCTCCCAATGCTTCAATGTCAAATTGGAAGAATTGCCTATACCTTCCGGCTTGCGGCCGTTCGTGCCTGAACAAAGGTCCCATGGTCCATACTTTTACCGGTTGGGGCAAATTATACATTCCGTTTTCAATATAGCTTCTCGCAATCCCCGGCGTAAATTCCGGCCTTAGGGCAACTAAATCTCCGCCCTTGGTCCTAAAGGTATACATTTCTTTTTGGACAATATCAGTGGTAATTCCTGTACCCTTTGAAAAAACTTCCGCATCTTCTAAAATAGGTGTGTCTATGCGCTTAAAATCATAGTAGTGCGTGATAGACTCAACTGATTTTTGAATCTTCTTAAAATACACCTGCTCGTCCGGCAAGATATCGCGCATTCCTGTTAAGGTTTGTAATTTTGGTTTGCTCATAAGTATTTATTTAATACGTGGGTTCACTTATATATGACATATTTGAAAAGGGGAAAATTCTAAAAATCGCCCTACCTACAATGTCTTCTTTCGGCAACACTCCCCACCTTCTTGAATCGTAAGAAAATTGCCTGTTATCTCCTAATACAAAATAGTTATCATTACCCAGCGCAAGACTGACGGTGCCATCGGTGCTTAGCAGATCGGGCAAATATTTTTTTTCATCCAATGTCGTGGTTTCCCCGTCTTTAGAAATAATGATCTTTCCATTTTTAATTTCTATTGTTTCCCCAGGAAGACCGATAATTCTTTTAATAAAACGCTGAGTGGTATCTAGCGGATATTTTAACACCACCACATCTCCCCTTTTGGGCTCTATAAGGCGATATGAAATCTCATCAACTATCAAATAGTCCCCTGACTGGAAACTTGGCACCATAGATTCTCCCTTAACAATGAACGGCTGAAATAAAAAGTAGCGGATGGGCAATACGATAATTCCGGCAATAATGATGATTTTAATAAAATCCCAAACAAAAAGAGCGTATTTTTTAAAAATACTGTCTTCTTTTTTTGGCTCGGGCTTTTCATTTGAACCGTAGCCGAATGCATTTCTGGCCGATATTTCAGGGTTTATATTTGAGTTTGGTTCCACAAATGTGAATTTTAACTGAATATTCTGTATTTTATCACGTTTTTTAAAAGAATGCAAGATGAAAAAGCTGCGGCGATTACGCTGCAGCTTAAGCTCGAAGTGGCGTGAGGAGCCAAATTTGGCTCACGTCAACTGACAAATCGCGCCTTAGGACGGCGGATTGGGTGGTGGGACTGAGAGCGGAGGAGGAAAACGATGTGACTCCTTCTGACGGGGAATGCTTTTTTGAACACCGGCTGATCCGGCTTTTGTCGGCGAATCCGTGGGACTCGCTCAGCCAACTCAGACGGAAAAGCATACCAGCCGTATCTCCAGTAGAAGTGCTGACACATGGTCTTCAGATTGTCCAACTCGAGGACATTCTGACGATAGTGCAACACTTGCTCCCTCAGGAAACTCCACTGAGGTTGCTGGAAGAGACGGCGAACCACTCGGAACCTCGTCATTGCTCGGACTCCTGCTACAAGAAATGGAAGTAACCTTACCAATTCTCTATTCCAAAGTGCCTTCACCTATATTATACCTTTTAAAAAGTGTGTCAATAATATATACTTAGGCCATGATTATCATCGTTGGCCTCGGTAACCCGGGGAAAAAATTTGAACATACGCGCCACAACGCGGGTTTTGGGGTGTTAGATTTTTTTGTGAAACAAAATGAATTCCCAGAATTTGTAGAATCAACAAAATATGACTCCCTTATCTCTGAAAATAATGATGTTCTTTTGGCAAAACCCCAAACCTTTATGAATGAATCGGGGAAAGCTGTGCAGTCGCTTCTAAAAAATAAAAATAGCGTGACGCTTATTGTGGTTCATGATGATATTGATTTGGGATTGGGAAAAATGAAATTTTCAAAAGACAGCGGAGCTGGTGGCCATAAAGGCGTGGATTCTATTATCCAACACTTAGGAAATAATAATTTTATAAGATTAAAAATAGGAGTCGCCACAGGCGACCATAAAGCCGAGGAAGTAGTTTTAGAAAAGTTTTCAAAAGAAGAGCAAGAAGTTTTAGATAGTGTCATAAAAAAGTCCGCGGAGGCGCTGAAAAAACTTATTGACGAGGGGTTGGAAAAAGCGATGAACGAGTATAATAAATAAAAAAAGAAAGCGTTCCCCGAAAGGAACGCTTTTGCGTTGACTTAAGCCCTACGCCAAATTTTTTTCTTTTTTCGCGTCGGCTTTTTTGATTTCGACAACCCTTTCTCACGATGACCCTTCAGCCATGCATACGCTGGATCTGACTGCCACAGAAGCCTATCTAGATTTCCCCAACCCCCCATAAGCCACCGCCTTTCTCTTTAGAATTGAGTCTCGAATATTAAGTATTTATAGGATATAATTTTACTTTTTGCAAGATTTTTACTATGATAGCGCTGGAGCAGGGAGAAATCACCCCCTACTTCGTCGCTCGCAAGCTCGCTCCTTAGAAACCCACGGCTTCTAACGTGTCCGCGAGCACAGCTCGCGGCACTGTTTTCCTACACGGGGAAATACCCAATTTCAGAGACGGGCGATCCGGCAAAGCCGGCCTCGCTCGCGTCTTGACCCGACCCCCTTTGTAAAAATATGGGGCAACAAAATCTATCTAATTTACTAATTGTATCTGTTACCCCCTATTTTCTAGAAAAGGAGGTTTTTTGGTTTCACGAAAACTTAGATGAAATTCTAAAATCTGCCAAGACCCAACAGTTTTTCCAAGATAACGTTATCTTTTTGGAAAGCGGGAAGAATTACGAGTTTATGCAGATACTAAGGAAGTTAGACGAAATGGGCTATGAAAAGGTGTTTAAAGTTTCTGACCCCGGCGAATTCTCCCAAAAAGGCGGCGTAATAGAAATTTTTCCAATAAACACACTACAGGCTGTGCGTTTAGATTTTTTGGGCAATAAGATTGAAACCATCCAACTTCTGGATATTTACCCGGTCAAATCCGCCGAGAGCGGTGTTTCGCAAGATGCGAAACAATTTGACCGGGTAAAAATTGAAGATGAAATAGGTGTGTGGTGGAAAAAATCTAGGGATATACTTCAGAAAAAGTTAACTTCCCAAAAACTCTTCTCCGATTTAAAAAATCTGAAAGTTGGGGATTATTTGGTGCACCTTGACCACGGCGTGGCAAAATTCACGGGAATAGAAAAAGTTGTGATAGAAAATGAAAAGACAAATACAAAAACCGAGGAAGAATATTACGTTTTAGAATATGCGCAAAGCGACAAACTTTTTGTGCCCATTGGTCTGGAAAGAAAACTATCGCGGTATGTGGGTTTTGCTGATCCTGCCGTTTCGCGCTTGGGTTCAGCTATTTGGCAAACTACTAAAAGAAAAATAAGGGAAGATGTTGAAAAACTGGCTAAAGAACTTCTGGCATTGTACAGTCAGAAAGAAATTGTGACACGCAACCCATATATAAATGATTCAGAACTGGAAAAACAAATGTTAGTAGGATTTGAATACCAAGAAACTCCAGATCAATTGCAAGCCATGGAAGATATTAAAAAAGATTTGGCATTGGAAAAACCTATGGATAGAATTGTTTGCGGAGATGTTGGTTTTGGAAAAACTGAAATTGCCATTCGCGCAGCATTCTTGGCTTCAGCCAATAGCCGTCAGTGCGTCATCATCTGCCCCACCACTATCTTAGCTAGCCAGCATTTTGCCAACTTCAAAAAACGATTTGAAAAATTGCCGTTTAATATTGTATTACTGAGCCGATTGCAAACCAAAAAAGAACAACAAAAAATATTACAAGGAATAAAAGAGGGAACTGTTGATGTTGTCATTGGCACCCATCGCGTATTATCAAACGATATTGAATTCAAAAATCTACAATTACTGATTATTGATGACGAACAACGCTTTGGCGTAAAGCAAAAAGAAAAATTACGGCAGAAAAATCCTTCGCTAGATTTACTAAGTTTATCTGCCACACCCATTCCCCGCACTATTTACTTAGCCCTTTCCAGTTTTAAGAATATTAGTTTAATGCAAACCCCACCCCAAGGCAGAAGTGCTATTCATACAAATATTCAGCCGTATAATAAAAACAAAATTAAAGAAGCCATAGAGACTGAACTAGAGCGCAAAGGCCAAGTATATTTTCTACATAACCGTGTTGAAACCATAGAAAAAACAAAAACTGGTCTAGAAAAGTTAATTCCTGATGCAAAAATTGGCGCCATCCACGGCCGCATGGATGAAAAAGAAGTTATGAAAATCATGGCAGATTTTACGGCTGGCAAAATTAATATTTTAGTTGCCACCACCATTATTGAAAACGGAATAGACCTGCCTAATGTAAACACTATTGTTATAGAAGACGCCAGTCGGCTCGGACTCAGCCAGGCCTACCAAATCCGCGGACGCGTAGGCAGAAGCCACATAAAAAGTTTTGCTTATTTGTTTTATCCCAAAAAATTAACCCCTATTGCCCGTGAAAGATTAAACGCCTTAAGTCAAGCGAAGGAGTTAGGAACAGGATATCAAATTGCGTTAAGAGATATGGAAATCCGCGGAGCCGGAAATATTTTAGGGCGTGAACAATCCGGAAGTATCAATAAAATTGGTTTAAATCTATACTGCCAAATGTTGGCCGAGTCCGTGGAAAAACTGCGGTAGCAGCCGAGTACCTTGAAAAGGTGCTCTGGTGAGACAATGCGCATAGCATACTTCCTGCGCTGTTTGTGAATAAATACGCTGTGGCGCATTTATCCACTGCCCTATCCTCGGAAATAAAAAACCAACAGTGGGAGCTGTTAGTTTGTGCCGGACTTTTCAACCCTTCTATGCCGCCGGTCTTGCTGGCCAGAGGGTCTCCTGCTTGAGACCTTTGCGAGCCCGTTCTTCCTCAAGAACTTGATCGGCACACCACCCAGCGAAAGATTCTGGGTCTTTGGCAAGAGCACTCGGAACGTTGACTCTCAGGCAACAATAGTGGCAGCGAACCACATGGCGGCCATTATTCAGGTCAATGGCATTGACCACACCGCCGCAAGAATGAATACCGATGGCATCTCCACAACCTTTGGGGCTGACTTGCTGGAATGTGATAGTGCCTTCGCCACCAGGCAGAACGACCGGCTTGGCGCTCATGGGAAAAATCCTCAAGGACATGATTTTTCAAACAACGACACACTTTTATCTTATATGAAAGGCTACAAATTTCAAGCATGACAACAAAAAAAGCCAGCGAGTGATTCCGCTGGCACACCGAACCAATTTGCCAATTTACGTCACTGGCTCGTAAGCTGACATCCATTTCGCATCGCCAGCTCTGCCCCCCAGATGCCACACCCAGCCACGCCTCTCAAGAGACTTCAACGAGGCCGACGTTCCAATGGGAGTTAACCCAGCCCTACTCGCGATATTGCGAGTGGTAGAACCTTCAAGGGCCCGAACGGCCTTAAGAACTTTCTTGTGCTGTATTGACAGCTTTCTTGGCGAGATCCTCATGGCAAACCCCCGAAAAGAACGGATAGAAAAAAATGCGACGCCAACCCCACTCTACCGCTTTTTCTAGAAACTGCAAGAGTATGCTATTATTTATGCATGGATAAGATTAAAGAAATAAAAATCACTGATAAAAATTATCCTGAATCATTGAAAAATATTTCCGGTGCGCCGAAAGTTTTGTATTATCGCGGTATTTTACCTAAAAATGATGAAAAAATGGTTGCGGTTGTGGGGACACGTCGGCCTTCTGACTACGGGCAACGCGCCACCATGCAAATTGCCGGAGAATTAGTAAGCGCAGGATTAACTATTGTTTCCGGAATGGCACCAGGCATTGATACTTTTGCCCATAAAATCTGTGTTGAAAAAGGTAAACGAACTATTGCAGTGCTGGGCAGCGGTCTTGATGAAACAGCAATCTATCCGCAACAAAACGTAGAATTATCCAGACAAATAGTGAAGCACGGCGGATGTTTAATTTCAGAGTACCCGCCAACTATGCCTGGGCTTACCCATCAATTTCCCGAAAGAAATAGAATTGTATCAGCATTAAGTTTGGGAGTATTGGTTGTTGAGGCCAAAGAAAGATCAGGGTCGCTGATTACCGCGCGATTGGCAAAAGAACAACATAAAAAGTTATTTGCCGTACCAGGCCCCATTTATACCTTAAATTCCAGTGGACCGAACAAATTGATAAAAGAAGGGGCGACACTAGTTGAAACCGCCCAAGATATTTTAGATGTTTTGGGAATTGAAGGCACATCCTTCTTCGCCAAGGCTTTGGGAGATTTCGGTGTTGCAACACCTCAAGAAGTCGCCATTTTAGCCGTACTAAAAGAAGAGGCCTTGTATATTGATAAGATAATTGAAAAGACCAAACTAAGCGCACCCGCTACAGTCTCCACTCTTGCCCTAATGGAAATTTCGGGTAAGGTAAGGAATCTTGGCGGCAACACCTATTCACTAAATTAAACCGAAGTAATTGTGATTGAAGTAGAGAAAAAATTTATTTTAACTCCCGAACAAGAAAAAACCCTTATTGACGGGGCAGAATTTTTGGGTGAGAAAAAAAATATTGATATTGGATATGACGGGCCGAATTTTTCTTTAACTACAAAAGATATTTGGCTTCGCCAAAGAAACGGAAAGTTTGAATTAAAGCTTCCTATGAATGAATCTCTCGAAAAAAGGATTTCGGACCAATATAAAGAATTGGAAAGTGATGAAGAAATACTAGCCTATTTCAATACCGATATTGGCCAAACTCTTCAAGACTTTTTAGATAAAAATGGATACGAACCAATACTTACTATCGTAACTACCAGAAGAAAATATAAAAAAGATGGCTTTACTATAGACTTAGATTCCATGGATTTTGGTTATAATATAGCAGAAATAGAGTATATAGCCGAAGATGAAAAAGTAAAAGAAGCAACCAGTGCTATTATTGAATTTGCCAAAAAATATAACATAGATACTACCAGTGTTGTTAGGGGCAAAGCAGTTGAATATTTAAGAAGAAATAATCCAAAACATTTTCAGGCGCTTATTGATGCAAAAATAGTTAAATAATAGATTATGATACTTAGCAGGGAAAAAATTATAAAAGCCATACAATCAAAAGAGATCATTATTGACCCTTTTGACGAAAGTTCGTTTAAAAATGCAAGTTATACTTTTACTTTAGGAGGTAAGTTTAGAAAACTCAAACCAGTAGAATTTATAGATTCAAAAATAAAAACACAAAATTTTGAAGAGTTCGAAATAGGTGAAAATGGACACTTGCTTAAACCGGGAGAATTTATCATTTGCCACACTAGGGAAAGGTTAAAACTTGGCGATACCATTGCCTGTTTTTTGAGCATGAAAGGGTCTATGGCTCAAACCGGACTAGACACGCTTGGGTGCGAAGTTTTCTGCGAACCCGGATCAGAAGGAGGCTGGGAGGGGAAACTCATGCTTGAAACAACCAATAACGGGCCTTATCCGATAAAACTTTTCCCCGGAATTAACATTATAAAAGGAGTTTTCATAAAATTATAGTAAAAATATGATTTATCTCATCGGCGGCGTTCCCCGTTGTGGAAAAACAACCGTGGCCAAAAAATTGTCCCGCGTACTCAGCATACCTTGGGTGCCGGCAGATTATCTTGCATCTGTAGTTAGGGCATTTATACCAAAGTTAGATTGGCCGAAGAAACTTCCATTGCGGTACATAAAACACATAAAAAATAAGAATGATAATGATTTGTTTTATAATACACACTCAGCAGCACAGATAATGGGGCTATATATGAAGCAAGCCAAAACTACATGGAAAGGTATTGAAAACTTTATTGAATATGCCATTTCCGAGGAACAGGACTATATTATTGAGGGACACCAAATACAGCCCGCTTTTTTACAAAAAATGAAAAGAAATAAACTATGGTCCAACATAAAAGTGGTCTTTATATATAAAGAGGATACTAAAAAAATTCTTGAAGGGATACATTCGGGCGATTCTAAAAGAGACTGGGAACTACAGCATACTAAAAAAGAAGAAACACTACACAAAATTGCGCACTGGATAAGCGCGTTCGGTAAAAAAATAAAAAATGACGCCGACAAGTATCATTTCCGCACCTTTAATATGGATGGAAACTTTAAAGAGAAAACAGATGGGGTGGTTAATTATTTAAAAAAATAAATTATGCAATCGCTTCTTATAGTGGAATCACCAACTAAGGCAAAGACCCTCGGTCGCTTTTTAGGGAAAAACTACAAAGTGGTGGCGTCTTTTGGGCATGTACGAGATTTGCCGAAACGCGAACTTGGTGTTGATGTAGAAAAAAACTTTGAACCCAAATATGTCATTCCGGTAAAAGCCAAAAAAGTAATCGCCGAATTAAAAAAAGACGCTAAGGGCGCAGATGAAGTTATCTTAGCAACTGACCAAGACCGGGAAGGAGAATCTATTTCTTGGCACTTAGCTGAAGCGCTAAAATTAAAAAACCCAAAAAGAATTGTTTTTCACGAAATTACCAAAACTGCCATCGAACATGCTTTAAATACACCGAGTAAAATTGATATGAATTTGGTAGATGCCCAACAAGCCCGCCGGGTGTTAGATAGAATTGTAGGGTATAAACTATCGCCATTTTTGTGGAAAAAAATATCTAAAGGACTTTCGGCCGGTCGCGTGCAATCAGTTGCCGTAAGATTGGTTGTTGAAAAAGAAGAAGAAATTAAAAGGTTCGTAGCCCAAGAATATTGGCAAATTGAGGCATTGCTAAAAGAGACTGGCAATCAAACCCAATTTTCCGCCTTTTTAACCAAAGAAAATGGAAAAGCCATTGATAAGTTGGAAATTAAAAATAAAGAACACGCTGATAAGATATTAACCGCCCTTGAAAATGCGACCTACAAAATAGAAAGTATAGAAAAAAGGGAAACCAAACGCAACCCTTTGCCGCCATTTACCACCAGCACTATGCAGCAGACCGCAGCAAATAAACTGCATTTTACCGCTAAAATGACTATGTCAGTTGCGCAGAAACTGTATGAACAAGGTTTTATTACATATCACAGAACTGATTCATTAAACCTATCTCAATCTTCATTAATTTCTGCTAAAGAATATATTGGTAAAACCTTTGGGGACAAATACTTTAAAGGTGCTGTGTTTAAAGCCGGTAAAAGCGCCCAAGAAGCCCACGAGGCTATCAGGCCGGCGTATGCAGACAAATCACCGGAATTAATGAAAACCGAATTAGAAGGAGCCCAGCTAAAGCTATACACCTTAATTTGGCAACGATTTATTGCTTCGCAAATGCAACCGGCTATTTTTGATGCAACCGCTATTGAAATTTCAGCCAACAATTATTCCTTTGGCGCCAACGGGCAAATGCTGAAATTTGATGGATTTTTGAAAGTATACCCAATGAAGTTCTCTGAGAATGAAATGCCGATACTCAAAGAAAAAGACGTGCTAGATTTGGTAAGCGTAACGCCTACCCAACACTTTACCGAACCGCCAGCCAGGTACAACGAAGCCAGTCTTATTAAGGCATTGGAAAAACACGGCATCGGCAGACCCTCAACCTACGCCCCAACCCTGTCTACCATCCAAACCAGAAACTATATTGCCAAAAACGAACAAAAAAAGTTTTACCCCACGGAAATGGGAACTATTGTAAATGATATGTTGGTAAAAAATTTCCCCCAAATTGTGGATATTGAATTCACGGCTAAAGTAGAAAAAGAACTTGATGAAGTAGCTGAAGGCAAAGACACCTGGCAAAAAACCATCAAAGACTTTTATGGTCCATTTGCCCAAAACTTGAAAGAAAAATACGATGAAATACCCAAAGAAGACTTAACGGTTAAAACCGATAAAAAGTGTCCCAAGTGTGGCAAGGATATGGTAGATAAAATGGGGCGCTTTGGCAGGTTTTACGCCTGCACGGGCTTCCCCGAATGTAAACATACCGAATCAATCATAAAAGATTCCGCGGGAACAGAAGCGAAAAAAATAGATATCACTTGCCCCAAATGTAAAACGGGAAATATTGTGGCTAAAAAAACCCGTAAGGGTAAACTCTTTTACGGATGCGATAACTACCCAAAATGTGACTTTGCCGCCTGGGACAAACCAATCAATGAATTTTGCCCGACGTGTAATTCAATTTTAGTAGAAACTAAGGCAGGAAAAGTAAAATGCTCCAATAAAGATTGTGATTTTAAGAAGTAGCCTCTGCACTTCTTCGACCCTAAATTACCGTTGGTAAAGACACTTCAAACTGCCACACTCTTTTTAATTGCATTGTTATCTGATAGATTTAAATTGGGATATAACACTTGTACGCAACAGGTCTGATACATAAAGAAACTAAATGCCAAACGACACCAAAAAAGTAATCTTACAGAGCAAAAATGCCAAATTCATTGGTGAAGTTTTTGCGTTTGCAGAACAAGAATACGGCTCTGCTAAACGACAGCAGTTTGGTGAACCATATTTAGACCATGTCACCAATGTTGCCCTGATCCTGACGGGTATGAATGTTGATGATACTACCATCGCCGCCGGAATTTTACATGATATCGCCGACATACAACTATCAAAAGAGTACAAAAAAAGCACCCTGGTCAAAGTGGAAAAAAAATTCGGCAAAGATATTGCCGCTATGGTTGCAAGAAGTTCGGATCTGCAAAGAATTTATTACTCGTTTCATGAGGGTCGAAAAGAAACCTCTTTGACACCCGAAAAAGCCGAAACGCTACGGAGAATGTTTTTAGCTATTGCCAAAGACTTGCGGGTGGTGCTTATAGACCTGGCTTCAAGAATTGACGGTCTAAATAAAATCAAAAATCTTACACCAGAATTACAAAAAATTTACGCCACTGAAACTCTCGAGATCTTTGTGCCTATCGCCAATCGTCTGGGACTGGGGGAAATAAAACGCAAACTGGAAGACCCTGCGTTTGCAGTGCTTTTCCCCGAAAAATATACTTGGCTTCAAGAGCACCTCAAAGAAAAGTATGAAGAACGCCAAAAATACCTTAAGCACTTCATCCCAAAACTGAAAAAAGTACTGCATCATGACCATATTCCGTTTTTAGATATTCATTCGCGGCCAAAATCGTACTGGAGCACCTATCAAAAATTGGAACGCAATAATATGAGCTTTGAAAAATTACACGACTTGGTAGCCATCCGGCTTATCGTAAAAGATGTGACTACCTGTTACAAAGCCCTTGGCATCATCCATAAGCGCTTCACACCCATATCGGGGCAAATTCAAGACTATATTGCCAAACCGAAGGAAAACGGCTACAAGTCCTTGCACACTACCGTAATTGCTGAACCGGAAAACCCATTAGCTCTACTTGGAGAAAAAATTTCAGAAATCCAAATCAAAACGGAAGAAATGCACAAAGAAGCTGAATTCGGAATTTGCGCCCACTGGGCCTATAAAGAAAATGTAAATCTTCACAAAGACGCTCAAACGCTAGCGTGGTCAAAGGAAATTCCTGAATTTTTCAAAACATTTAAAATTGATTTCTTTGAAAATCAGGTGTTTACGTTCACCCCCAAGGGTGATATTATTTCCCTGCCCAAGGGCGCAACACCAGTTGACTTTGCTTATGCGGTGCATTCTGATATCGGAAACCACTGCGAAAGCGCAAAGATTGACGGCAAAATTATCCCTCTTTCCCAGCCTTTGAAAAACGGCGACGTAGTGGAGATAATGACAAATAAAAAAAGATTGCCGTCGCAAGACTGGCTCAAGATGGTAAAAACGAATTTTGCCAAAGGCCATATCAGAAAAGCAACCATTGAAAAAACCAGCGGGTCTCTTTTTGCCATCCCCACCTATATTAAAAAGAAATTTTACGAAATTTCAGAAAAGGTCAAGGGAATACGCAAAGACAAAACGCAAGTTAAAAAAACAGGCCCCAAACAGCTTCACCTTGCAGGGCAAAAGGGCATGCTGGTGAATATGGCAAAATGCTGTTTACCCAAAACCGACGACCAAGTAAAGGCCTATCTTACAAAATATAGGGCGGCGGTTTTGCATAAAACTTCTTGTGTAAATTTGCAGAAATTAGCTAAAAAATTCCCAGAAAAAATTATAGATGCAACGTGGGAGTATGCTTGAAAAATAGGCTAAAATAGGCTAAAATCAGGATAAATTGCCTGGGTGGTGGAATGGTTTACACGTGCGACTCAAAATCGCATGAGCTTTGCTCATGAGGGTTCGACTCCCTCCCCAGGCACCATGATTAAAAAGCTTAATTCCGACAAAGAATTACAGGCTTATATTATCGGCCTCGCCCTCGGTGATGGCAATCTTTCAAGCCCTGGTGGACGAACAGCTCGCCTTAGAATTACCTGTGATAAAAAGTATTCCTTTTTATACAAAAAAATTATCAGCTCTCTGGCATCATTATTGCCCGACAATAAAGTCGGTATTGTAGATCGGGATATTAGTTGCCTAGATGTGAGTGTTTATTCAAATCATCTAGAAAATCTTCTTGGATGGACGGCGAAAGGCGGCTCAAAGTTTGTACAAAAAGTTTCGGTACCAAACTGGATAAAGGAAAATATTGCCTATAAAATTAACTGCTTGCGAGGACTCATAGAAACCGACGGCTCTATTTATACCGACAGGGGTTATAAAATGGTGATCTTCAAGAGTATTATTCCAAGCTTGACTGAAGATTTTTACAATATGATTATATCTTTGGGATTTAAGCCCCATCTATATACAATACAACCAAAGAAAACTACTAAATATCAGTTCAACCAACAAATAGCATATCATGTAAGATTATCTAAAAATGTTACTGAATTCTTGACATTAGTGAAGCCGGAAAAAATATAAACCCATCCTTCGATACAAAAAAACCGCTCCGATGTACGTCGGAGCGGTTTTTTATTTAAAAATTATATTCATCAAGTGACTCTGGAATTATAATTTCCACTTTACCGCTTTTTATTTTATCTTTGATCTTTGGTAAGTCGTTTTTCCTAAAATCTCTTTGCAAATGAGT
>Ga0209542_10004450_pt1 | contig 28864 bp, 23 predicted proteins | sample RifCSPhighO2_01_FD_184028 | JGI IMG/M metagenome (GOLD analysis project Ga0209542, IMG submission 184028) | Soil microbial communities from Rifle, Colorado - Rifle CSP2_plank highO2_0.1 (SPAdes) (version 2) | ecosystem: Environmental > Terrestrial > Deep subsurface > Rock core/Sediment ...
CGTGAGCTCCAGAAACAAAACAAACCACGGGTGCGTGGTATGATGAAAAAGAAATTATTAGTTTAACTCAGGTGTTCGGATTCGGGGCTCCGTGTAGGAACTTTATTCTGGATTAATTATCTCATCAATTTCTAATATCGTCAAACAAACGGTCAAATTAGTATTGTAATTCAGTAAATAATGGCTATAAATCGTGGAAATATAAGCAAAAACTGTCAGATTTGTTGACATTTTAAACAGAATAGAAGACAATAAAGGCATGATTGAGACACTAAAACTACTCGGTATAAAGGAGAAAGCTGCAGAGGTGTATAGTGCAGCACTCTCGCTCGGAACCGCTGCGGTCAAGGCAATCGCCGACAAATCAAGCTTAAAAAGGCCTACAGTCTACGTATATTTGGAAGAATTGGCACGGGACGGGTTTGTCCAGAAGATCACTATTGGCAAAAAGGAGTATTATCAGGCAGCGTCACCCCGTTTACTTGAGATGCGGCTTGAAAAGAATTTAAGCATTTTAAAAAAGGAGATGCCACAGCTTGAAATGCTTCATGGCCAAGGTCAAGGCAGACCCGCGGTGACGATCTTTGAAGGAAAAAAAGGTCTCAGTCAGATGTATGAGGAAGTACAACAAACCAAAGAACTGATATTTTGGTCGGATCTCTCTTCGGTTGAGGGACTTTTTCCGGAAGAGGTTCGCAAGATTAGTCAGACCATCCTTGATAATAAAATATTCACTCGGGAAATTATTACTGACACGCCGGATGCGAAGGCGAGCGCCCGCCGCTTCGCAGCAACAGCAGGGGAGCATTATATGTCACGACTTGCCACCGGCCCACTTTTTAACGACAGTGCTATTTACGACAATGTCGTCTCTTTCTTTCGTCTGCAGCAAAATAATCTTTTTGTCGTCCGCGTGGAAGACCCGTCGATTGCCCTTACCATGCGAACGCTCTTCAACATGGCGTGGCAAGCAGGAAAGGCTTTTAAATAATAGGTGTCTTGCATTTTTTGTAGTGATTCACTACTATGGGCGGAGATTATGAGTACATCACAAAATTTTTTGAATGAAGAAATGTCCGCGCGGAAGATCATTGTAGAGGCAAGCGCCTACTATGGCGACAGATTGGCACTCCTCGTCTCTATGCAGAAGACTTCAGGCGTGCTCATCCGGATGGTGAGCTTCATCGCTCCTTCCACACACATTATATTTGTGGATACAGGTGTTCACTTTCCTGAAACTCTTGAGATGATCAGGAAGTATGAACGCGAGTATGGTGTGTGCATCACAGTGTACCGCCCAGAAGAAACGTTTGAGCAACAGGCACAACGGTATAGCGGTCCTCTTCACTTGCATGACGATGAGCAGTTTCCCGAAAGGCTTGGGTTCCGACATTGTTGTCAGTTACGTAAAGAAAGACCTTTTATCAATGCGGTGAAAGGACGATTCGAGGCGGTACTCTCCGGTCGTCGTCGATCATCGGGCGGGTTACGTAAAAAACTGGAGCTCGTGGAGCACGATAGCCGTTTTAATGGTTCCATAATTCACCCACTTCTGTCGTGGACTGACGAGATGGTGGATGAATACATTACTGCCAACAAGGTACCGGTTCATCCGCTCCATGCCAAAGGATATACGAGTATCGGCTGTGCGCCATGCACCACGCCTGTGCGGGATGGTGAAGACCCTCGGGCCGGCCGGTGGCGGCATATTCGAGAAGCGAGGGAAAAATCCGACCATCTGTATTGCGGTATTAACCAAAGTGACACCAAACCTGCATCGAAATGACCCCAACCGACCCACAAGGTCGGCTTTTTTACACCGAAAACACAAAACCGCCGAGTGGCGGTTTTGTTCCTGAATCATGAATCTAGATTCTTGAATCTGAAATAATCCTTCGGATTATTTCACTGCGTCCTTAAGAGCCTTAGCTGCTCTAAATTTAGGAACTTTCATCGCTGCAACCTTGATGGTTTCGCCTGTTCGAGGGTTTCGCGCATCTCGTGCTGCTCGCATTTTCACTGAGAAGATGCCGATGCCTGCAATTGAAACTTCCTCACCCTTCTTCAAAGTCTCGATAATTGACTCTACGACTTTGTCTACTGCCTGCTCAGCTTGAGCTTTTGTGCCGCCGAGTACGCCGTGGACGGCGTCTACTATTCCTGCTTTATTCATAGTCTTAATTAGAACCGATAAAATGCCCCCGTCTGCTTTGTTGCCGGTTCCGCTTGCTCCACGCGCAGTATATTCATACAGCTTGGTCGCAATGCTCACCGGCGCCTCGCATCCAAGGCCATTTTCTCAGTTCTAAAACATTATGTGCCAATGACAATTGGCAACTTGCTATTAAAAATGTGGGTCTGATTTTCAATCCCTCGTATTTTCCCACGTAACACAAGAGTTTAACCTCGCCACTTATTATATATCAGGCCATTTTTTGCGCAATGACCCTTGTGGAAGACTGAAAAGGAGAGAGACTGTCAAACTGGAGGGTTTAGGGGTTAGCGTTTAGGGGAAACAAGAGGAGATTACAGCGGAGATTCGAATTTTACTTCAGGGTTTCCTGATGGAGACGGATCGCGAGTGATTTTATCTAGTCTTTTTGCCTCTGCCCATGCTAATTCGTATATTTTTTTCATTGCGTCGGCAATTTCCGCACTTTCGATGATAACTCCAAGCTTCTCACGCCACGAGGCGATCATGACTTTGTTGTCGTAGATATTGATTTCGGGAGAAAAGTAGTATTTGTCAGGCGGAACAAAGGCAATTTCTCGTTTTTCTTCTTTATCATGCGCCCCGCGCTCTTCTCCCGAAGGAGTTTTCGGCACAATGGCGCGGATGGCAATGTTTTTGCTTGCGCGGCGTTTGTAATAGGAGGGAAAATAGTTTGGCAAGCCTTTGTGCATGTCGTCCACATTAGCGTACGCCCGAATCGGTTCGTGTGAGGTGAGTGTATCTTCGTAGACATGCTTCAGTCCTTCGCTCCCTTCATAAAATTTAATTTTTGGACGGTTTTGTGTGGCGTGGACCAGGCGCAACTCGGGCACCAGTGCCTCCGCTTTTTTCATCTGTTCGCGCGTTTCTTCAATTTTATTTTTCAAATACTCGACGACCGCTTCGGGTGGCTCAACAGCGTATTCCTGTTTAGGCTCCTTACCCGATACATTAACCAAGCTTTTATTCGATAGGGAATCGAGGATGTCGTATCCAGTTGTGCGATTAATCCCCGCTTTTCGACTGATTTGCGTAACCGTTCCCTTGCCCAACTCCAAAAGACCAATATATACCGTGGTCTCCTTTTCGCTCAGCCCAAATGACTGTAGCTGTAGCTTTAATTCACTATTCGAATCCTTCATGTCGCAATTGTATTCCCCAAATGTATTTGTGTCAATTTTTTTCCACAAAATAATGTTAATGGTGCTAAATATATTGCAAAAATTAGGTATCTCGACTATTTTATTGACGATTATGATTGACAATTAAGCTCAAGCATGGTATGATTATTGCAGAAAGTTCCAAACAACCAAAACAAAAAAGAAAGGAAAGTATGAAAACAGCAACACCTACTAAACTTCAATTGATATCAGAAGGATGGACAGCAGCAGACTATCTCGTTGAATTCAAGCGATTGGGTATTTGCGTATGTTCAACAACGGAAGCGGTAATACTCAAAGGTTTTGATGGGTCAAAAAATGGAACAATCTTCGATGTCACGGTAATGCAAAGTTGTGATGAGAAAGAGGGGGTTACACTCCTATCCATTTATCACAAAATGGATGATCAAAGTCTTTGGGAACCGCCTCTCGAGGTAGCTTTGCTCCTTAGAAAACGACTATCGGATGGAGATGTGGAAGATATGGGACTTAAATCCATCGAGGTGCTTCATAGGCCAGTAACCTTGGATCGTGCCAGTAAGATCCCAGGAATGTTTCACCTGACGCTTTCGAAAGGAGAAATTGGTGTCAGTGGTACCCATTCTTTCGGTACACGCTACCCAAAAGATGGGATTGCGGTACTTAATCGGAATGTACGGCAGTAGGTCTGCCAAGCGCACAAGAGAGAGGCGCATCACAAACTCTCTCAAAGCCCCATAAAGGGACTATCGATTTGTAACCAATCGCTTCGCTTTTGGACAAATCGTGAGCCTCGCACAATGCGGGGCTTTTCTATTTTTCGTGTGATACAATTTCTATATTATGACTGATGCGGAAACTACAAAAATCGTGATGTTCAAGGGCGTGAAGGTGCGGAAGACGCTGCATCACGGAGATGGGCAGTGAACTCGTGACATTTTGTCACGAGTTGAAAGTGGGAGGTACGACCGGTAAGAGATAAACGAAGTTTCAAAGGGTAAGTACAAACTGCACTACTCCTTCGTTCATGAATCAGTCATCGACAAGCTGTCGATGACTGATCTATCGGTAGATGTCTTTGCGGTGTTTGACGTGGAGAAGCAGAATCTCGCGCGGAGCAAGGAATTTGAACATCACGCGCCAATCACGAGTGATCCGAAAAGAGAACACTCCCTCAAATGGTTCCTTTAGTTTTTTAATATGTAGTCTGGGATCAAACGGGTCACGTTGTAGAAATTCAAGTAAAATAGCAAGCTTAACTCTGACATCCTTTGGAGTATCTTTAACATCTTTTTCAAACTTCGGTCCTCCTAACAGACGAATCATTTGGTTCGATGAATTCGACTAAGAAATTCTTTCGCATTCTTAAATTCACTTACAGGTGTGGCAGTTTGAGCGTCATGAAGAAGTTCCTTTATAAATTCAGGTTTGTATTCTCCCTCCTTGTCTACCTCTATATTCGCCATACCAAAGACGAAAGAACGAAGCACGCTTACTTCGTGCGCGAGTTCTTTGAGAGTTGGAGTTTTTGCTTTCTTTTTCATACCAAAACTATAACGGAAATGAGAGAGAAATTCAAATCCCCCGCAGTTCGCTCACGCGAACTGCGGGGGATTCTATCTTACAAACTTTACGCCTTTATAAACCTTACGGACTATTATCGTGCCACCTCAATGGAGCGGGATTCGCGGATGACGTTTACTTTGATCTCACCCGGATATTTGAGTTCGTTTTCGACACGTAGGGCGATGTCGCGGGCCATTTTCTTGGCTTCAAGATCACTGATTTGTTCTGGAGTGACAAAGATACGGATTTCACGGCCTGCCTGGAGAGCGTAGGATTTCTCAACGCCTTTGAATGAATTAGCGATTGCTTCCAAATCTTGCAGACGTTTCAAATAGTTTTCAACGGAATCCCTACGAGCACCTGGGCGAGAACCGGAAATGGCATCCGCCACCTGCACGATGATGGATTCCACAGTTTCATAGGGATATTCTTCGTGATGGGCCTGCATTGCCTTCACAATATCTTCGTGCGCACCGAATTTCTGGAGGATTCTTCGGCCGATTTCTACGTGCGTGCCAACCACTTCGTGGTCAACCGCTTTGCCGATGTCGTGAAGGAGAGCTCCTGCCTTTGCGACGCCAACATTCGCACCGAGCTCCTCAGCGAGCATGCCCGCAAGGTGCGCCATTTCTATTGAGTGTTGCAACACATTTTGACCGTAACTGGTACGGAAATGAAGGCGGCCTACAATTGAAATGATGCGAGGATCCAAGTTGAAAACGCCGCATTCATACGCTGCAGCTTCACCTTTTTCTTTAATAGTTTTATTAATATCTTGCTGCGCCTTCTCGACAATCTTTTCGATCTTGGCGGGTTGAATACGGCCGTCTTTGATAAGCTCTTCAAGCGCCATGCGTGCCACTTGGCGACGGACAGGGTCGAACGAGGAGATGGTGATGGTGCCTGGGGTGTCGTCAACAATAACCTCCACACCCGTCATGCGTTCAAATGCTTTGATGTTTCGCCCTTCCTTACCGATGATTTTGCCCTTTATGTCATCTGAGGGGATGGGTACTGAGGTAGACATAACGTCTCCTGCGACGGAGGATGCGAGCCTCTGAATGGTGGTGCTTAGGATATCTTTTGCTCGTCGTTCGAGTTTCTCCTGTCCGGTAGTCTCGATCTTTCGAAGCCGATTCATGATGTCCTCCTCAAACTTTTGTTCTAGAACGCGGAAAAGTTCTGCTTTCGCCTCATCTTGTTTCAGGCCAGAAATTCTCTCCAGGGCGTCTTTGCGATCACCTTCGAGTTTAACTGCTTTTTCTCGGATCTCTTTGATTTCGGTGATTTTTACCTTGATTTCCTCAACCTCTTTATCCAAATCCACTTGTCGTTTGTCGAGTAAGTCTTCTTTTTTAATGAGGCGATTTTCAGTTTGTTTTAGTTTTTCGTCTTTTTCTCTGACTTCAAGGCGGGCTTCCTGCACTGTTTCGTTCGCCTTTCCTTCTGCTTCGGCGGTAATTTTCTTTGCTTCTTCTTTTGCCTCAAGCATCATTTGCTTGATTTCAAGCTCGACAGAACCCTTTTTTCCGAGGGAAATGATGAGCCGTAAGAAGTAGCCAAGCGCGACGCCTACCAAGCTTCCGAAGCCGGCAAGCAGTAATGCTACTTTTAATGACATGTTCTAATGTGTTCGCTTTTGCTCCGACTTCGTCACAGTAATAAAGGTAGTGTTGGTCATGGTGGGGAGGTATCTTCGTCGATTATTATGTGTAGGGTCAAATTTAGGCGAACACGAATTTAAATCCAGTAATGCCCTCATCGTACAGTAATGAAGCGTGAATGTCGAGTTTGATTTCAGAAAGCAAAAAGCCCATACAGTGACGTGCTGTATGAGCTTTTTAATCATGGAATGTTGCCTAAATTACTTTGTCGACGACACCGTATTTTTTAGCCTCTTCAGCACTCATATAGTAGTCTCGATCGACATCCTTCTCAACCTTGGCGAAAGGCTGGCCGGTATTTTTTGAAAGGATCTTATTGACGTTCTCGCGGATTTTAAGGATTTGCTTCGCGGTGATCTCGATGTCTGTTGCCTGCCCTTGTACACCTCCTAGCGGCTGATGGATCATCACTTCAGCGTTCGGCAGAGCGTAACGCTTGCCTTTTGCTCCAGCTGAAAGAAGTAGTGCGGCAGCGGAAGCAGCAAGTCCCACGCACACCGTCGAAACGTCATTTTTGATGTGGTTCATGGTATCGAGAATGGCCATGGCAGCAGTGACAGATCCGCCGGGGGAGTTGATGTAGAGGGAGATATCTTTTTTTGAATCTTCTGATTGAAGGAAGAGGAGCTGAGCGATGACGATGTTTGCGGTGTCATCGTCGATAGGGCCACCAAGAAAGACGATGTTCTCGCGCAAAAGTCGCGAGTAGATATCGTATGCTCGTTCTCCGAATTGAGATTTTTCGATGACGGTGGGGATGAGGTTCATATTTTTAAATGTAAAGTTAAAAGTGAAAAATTAAAAGTTATAAAGTGAGTATAGCAAAAGGGGATAGGTTTGACAATACTTTTGATGCGTGATATTTTAAGTCGCGAATCGTTCTTTGCATATGGATTGTAGAGACGGCAAAACAACCGGTGATCCTTGTTAACACAGTGTTGTTGGCGAGTCTAACCAAACAGAGAAAGGAAGATTGTGAATACACAATCAACGTTAGTAGTATCCCGCAGAAAGCAGTTCGCCAGTTATGAAGATAAACCTCTTCCCGTGCTCGACGTGCCGGCGCGGCATCTCACGCCGGGTATTCAGGCACTCTCCGAACTCGGTATTACCACTAAAGACTGGGAGGCGATTTCCGATGCGAACAGTCCGCTTGCCAAAAGGGTGGCGCGTGCATGGAAAGTAGGGGGATGGTCACTCACCGAGTCTGAAAGCTTGGCCATCGATCTCCTCGGTACTGATCGAGTGCTTTTGGCACCCGATGTCGCTGAAGTGCAAGACCAATCACCCCAGCCATTTTCTTCGAGAAAAATTCCCTACTCTGCTGAGACACTCCGCCAGGCAAGTCTCGCTAACGAACATGACAAAGCGGAATGGAGACTTACCTACTGCCTCGGTTTGTCTCCACGACAAGTTCTCGGTCGGGTGCTCAAGGCTGGGTTGCATGTAGATAGCGAGCATCAGTCGGCGATTAGCATGTGGGAGAAGTACTACCGCTCCACATATCTTGCTGGATACTATCTGGTCGATTGGACCATGCACTATTATGTCAAAGAGAACCACCAACCCTATCGGTGGGATGAGCAAGAAGACGAGATTGCGAAGCTCCCTGAACAGACCCTTCGAGCGCCGGCGGCGATGATGCTCGAGACATGGGCAAGCTACGCGCTCGTGACCGGGCACCCGAAATGGAATCAGTACTGCTGTTTGCATGGCACACGAATTGAAACCATGGAAGAGGGTCCGCAAAAGTTCCTCTCTATATATCCTGGCGAGGGGGCGATCCCTAGAGTGCGTGTCTGTGAAGAAAAAGAATTTCACAGCGGCGTCGTATTGCTCCGGAAACCTGATTTCTAATTTTAATCACTACATGTCCTGTCGCAGGTGCGACGGGACTTTTTCTTTGCAAAAAAATTCTGGAGTGCTACTCTTCTATACAGAAAGGTTTGATATGGCAAGTAAACTTAAAAAGATCGGACCAGGTACTTACGCGGTTACTTACGCGGTGCCGCCCAACAAGTATGGCGTCTTCGCGATGCACGACAGCTCCGCCCCTTCTCCAAGGAGCGAAATTAAAAGGGTGATCAATGGACCAATCGCCGCGACGCGACGAAAACTGATCGCTCGTTCAGAAAGAATGAAGAAAAAAACGTAAAATGTATACTCCGAATTTTTCGGAGTTTTTTGTACTTGCCTTGGTGGCACACTTTTGATACACTTAGATATATGGCTACCAGCAAAAAAAGAATCAACATAAGTGTCTCGAAAGACATGGAAAAAGCCTTAACGATACTTGCTGAAAGGGACGATGTACCTCAAGCTACCAAAGCATCGGAGCTTCTCGCGCAAGCTATCGAAATAGAAGAGGATGCGGTATGGGAGATGGTTGTTAAGGAACGCATGCGAAAACCTCGCTTCGTATCACACGAAGAAGCGTGGAATATTAAAAAATGAACACTCGATTTTCCATTCGCTACCACTATCAGGTGATGGAGGATGATATTCCGAGTCTCTCACGTGAATGGAACGCACGCATCAGAGAGACAGTTGAAAAAAAGCTAACCAACCATCCCGAAGTTTTCGGAAAACCTTTACAGCGATCTCTTGCAAGTTGTAGAAAACTACGGGTGGGAGATTACCGAGTTATTTTCACGATCTCAAAAACAGAGGTGAAGGTGTGGGCTATCGGACATCGGAGTACTATTTATGGGATTGCGGAAAAAAGAATTAACAAATTTTTATAATGCGACTACATCGATTCTTCATCACCCCTCCCTCTCAGCCGATAACAGTGGGAGAAAAAATTGAGGTTACGGATGCTGCACTGATCCATCAGTGGCGGAAGGTTTTTCGTTTTAAGGGAGCACGTGAAACCGTTATTTTGCTTCCTAATTCAGGCGTGGAACTTGTTTCGGAAGTTGTATCGATTGATGATAAAAAAGCTGTCGTTGAAATTGTTGCGTCGAACACTAAGGAAACACGTCAAAAGAAAATAGTATTGTTTCAGTCGATCATCAAAGGAGATCATTTTGAATTAGTGCTCGAGAAATGCACCGAACTCGGCGTTTCACATTTCGTGCCGATCGTCGCAGAGCGAAGTGAAAAGAAAAATATAAATTTAGAGCGCGCGAAAAAAATTGTGAAAGAAGCGAGCGAGCAGTCGGGGAAAACAATACTCCCTATCGTTGATGATGTTGTGACACTTGAAAAGGTGTTAAACATTTTCACAGTTCCCTCTATCGCTCTTGATTTCTCTGATCAGAGAATCGACGCTAAAAACTTTTCACAAAAGGAGCTTGGAATTTTTGTTGGGCCTGAAGGAGGATGGACTGATCGCGAGCGGGAATTTTTTAAAACAAAAAATGTTTCTATGGTTTCGCTCGGAGAACAAGTTCTTCGTAGCGAAACTGCGGCCATAGCTGTTTCAGCTTTACTACTCTTAAAATAAAAACCGACTTCAAAAAGTCGGTTTTTATTTTATTTCTTTCCCTCCAAAAAAGCAAAAACTTTTTCGTTAGCAAGTACAGTGCGAGCATAAACTCGAGCTCGTTCTTTGTCGACGTCAGGATAGTGAGCAGTCAACGTTGTTACTTCTTTTTCGATCTCGTCATCTGAAGGAATTAATTTTTCCTTGAGTGCGATCTCGTGGAGAATGAGTGAAAGCTTCGCGCGTTTTTCCGCGTCCTCCCTCCACTCCTTGCGTAAGTCATCTTCAGTTTTGTTAAGACGTTTCAAGTAGTCTTCTTGTTTGAGTCCCATGCGCACGAGGTCGTCTCTAAATTGGCCGAGCATTTTTGCAAGCTCGTGTTCAACTAAAAGATTTGGCACATCGATGGTTGATGCACTGATGATCGCTTCGACGATCTGGAGACGTTTTTTTTCCTTGGCTTTACGTTCCTTGTCCTCCTTCATGTTGGCGTGAAGTTTTTCTTTGAAGTCCCCGACATCTTTAAAGTCACCTAATGTTTTTATGAACTCATTGGTGAACTCTGGCATGTTGTGCTCCACTTCTTTGTCGTGTTCTTCTTTGCTTTTGCTGTGGTCGTGTTTTGAATGATCTACTCGGGATTTTCTAACCTCAAGAATGACATCATCGATTTCCTTATCAGTGACTTCGATCGGTGCATCTTTTTCTTTGTGTGCTTCCTGTGCGATTGATTGGTAATCGGCGAGGGTGATAGCAGGTTTCACTGCAACCTTAATAACAAACTCAAGAGGATTCCCAGGGGCTAGCTTAGTGATTCGGATTTCCGGTCGGTCAATTATTTCAAGCTTCTTTTCCTCGATGATGAGAGGATACACATCGGCGAGTGCACGTTCTGCCATTTCCTCAAGAAGCGCCATTTCTCCCACATGCTTCATGAGGATGTTTTCAGGTACCTTACCCTGTCTGAAACCAGGAATAGTTACTTTGCCTGTCAGGTAGTCGACTGCTGCTTTACGATATGATGCGACACTTTCTGTAGGAATACTGCCTGAAATCTCTACTTCAGAATGCGGTAGGTTTTTAATTGAAAGATTGGTATATAGGTTCATAAAGTATAAACATACCAATCAACGAATGATGCGAATTCAACGAATGGCTACGAATGCTTCTTCCGGAATTTGTAGCCATTAGTATATTTGTACTCATTCGTATATTAGTATGTGATTGAATTCCCAGTCTAACTTCTCAGAGCAAAATTAGCAAGCAAAAACCGCTCGATAACTAGAAGCGGTTTATTGCAGCCTCATCTATTGTATCTCCGAGATACTTGCCTCTAGTTCGGTGAAGCTTTCCATCTTCAGATCTTCGTCAATCGAACTTACTTCATCTGAAGTAGGTAGAGCTTCTGGCGTTGTTTCGACGTGCTCAGCTCCTGGCATAACTTCCCCGGTTTCAGTTTGATGTGTTACCGAGTTGATCCTCTGTCCCCAGAAATACAATGCACCGAGAACGAGTACGATGATAATAATGGTGGAGCCGACAATCGGTCCGACAGAATGTTTCTCTTGAACAGGTATCGTCTGTGTTGGTGGCGTTGCTACTGGAGGAGGAGTGACAGACGGTTGCGTAGGAACTACCTGTGCCGCGGACTGTGGAGGGATAGTTTGGTTTTGTAGTGGGTCCATATGATTGATTATTGAATAGTAGAAGGAGTAGTGGTTCCGCCATTAGTGCCCCGCTTGTCTTTGAGCGTGTCTTTGGCGCGGGCATTAATAGCTGCAATAGCATCGACGAGTGCTTTGTGTGCCTCCTTTACTTTTTGTGCTCCAACATTAAGTTTTCTTTTAACCTCAGCGATGGTTTGTTTAGGAGTGCTCGCGGTAAATGAATCGATATTTTGGGATTTGATTGAATCGATCTCCTGTCGAGCAAGTGTGATCTTAGTCCGTGCTTCGGCGGCAAGACGCTTTGCGTCCGTAAGTACCGCTCCCTTTTCTTCCATTTTTACGATACGAGACTCAACACGCGCCGCGTTTTCTTCGATACGCTTCAGCGCTTCCTCGAGTTTTTGGATGGCGTTCCTGACTTGTATAACGATGCGCTCTTTAGCCACTTCTTGAGCTCGCGTCTTGAACTCGGCTTTTGTCGTTGAGCCGACGGCACCTTCTTTTTTCCTCTCCTCCTTAAAATCTTCTTTGATAACTTTTGCTTTTTCTCTAACATCTTTCATTTCTTCCTTCGCGGCTTCTTTTCGTACGGCCGCCGGACGCATTTCTTGCGCGCTCCCGATTATCGGGATGATCAAAAGGAGAGAAAGGAATGCAATAAAATTTCTTTTAGTATTCATGCAGACAGTTTAGTTGATAATGTGTCTATTATACCACTCAAAGAAATATCATCAAAGAAGCCCGCCAGATGAGGCGGGTTTCTTTGAGATTCAGCGGTTATTCGGAGCTACTTCGTTTCCAGACTTTTCTTGTAGAGTTTAATACCCCGTGCGAATGCTTTTTCGGCTGCTTTTCGATCTTTAAAACCAGTGACATTCACTTCTTTTTCCTGAATTTGCTTGTAGGTTGAGTAAAAATGACGGATTTCCTTAAGTGTATGCTTATTGATATCTTTCAAATCCTGTACATCATCCCATCGAGGATCGTCTGCCGGTACACCAATGATTTTATCGTCCGGATCGCCTGAATCCACCATACCCATAAGAGCAATAGGTCGCACGCGAACCAAAATACCGGGAATAAGTGCGTAGGTTGTTAATACCACAACATCGATAGCATCTCCGTCATCCCATAAGGTTTGCGGAATAAAGCCGTAATCAAAAGGAAAATCTTGTGCAGTGTGAGCGACGCGGTCGAGCGCTATAATCCCCGTTTTTTTATCGATTTCATATTTGTTTTTTGAGCCTCGGTTGATTTCGATAATAGTGTTAATCCTCTCTGCTGTTCCTGGCTCAATGTCGTGTAACAAATTCATAATAATTAGTGGTTATGGTGTGTAATTAGGATTTTTTTGCTTCCTCAACTTGCGCTACGGTGGCGCCTTTTACTGACTGGATGTCTATTTTCCACCCTGTAAGCTTAGCAGCGAGACGCACGTTCTGACCTCCTTTACCGATAGCGAGAGACTGTTGGTCTTCAGCTACTTTCACCATGGCTTTATTTTCTTCTTTATTGATTTCGATACCTAATACTTTAGCGGGAGATAGGGAACTTGCGATGAATTTCTGAGGATCGGCAGACCATTCAATGATATCGATTTTTTCACCATGGAGTTCGCTCATTACGGTGGTAACGCGTACACCTCGTCCGCCTACTAATGAGCCAATCGGGTCAATATGCGGATCGTTTGAGGCTACTGCGATCTTTGAACGGGAACCTGCTTCACGCGCGATTGCTTTGACTTCTACGCTACCATTACTGATCTCAGGAGCCTCTATTTTAAAGAGTGCTTCAAGAAACTTTGGATGTGAACGGGAAAGGCGAAGCATAATACCCTTAGGGCTGTCTTCCACTGCAAAAAGGTATGCGCGGATACGCTCTCCTTGACGGTAGCGTTCTCCTGGAATCTGCTCTTCGTAAGGGAGAAAACCGGTAGCACGGCCAAGATCGATGAATATATTACCCCGTTCCATCCTCTGCACCGTTCCGGTAATGATTTCACCTTGTCGTTCGCCGTATTCTCCGAGGACTGAGACTTTCTCAGCCTCACGGATCTTTTGAATAATGACTTGTTTGGCAGTTTGCGCTGCAATACGGCCGTAATTATCCTTTTGTTCCAGAGGGAACACGATCTCATCATCAAGCTTGGCGTCTTTTTTAATCTTTTTAGCGTCTTCAAGAAGAATATGGTGCTCCGGGTTATATCGAACCTTCACGTCTTCTTCAGCGACGTTCGTGATGTCCTGCTCCTCATCTTCCATGAGGATTTTTGAGCGGTCAACCACGATTTTAACCTGATAAAACTCGGTTTTTCCGGAATTTATGTCAAAATGGGCCCGAACAATCTGGCCTTTTTTGCCGTATTCCTTTTTATATGCGGTGGCAAGGGCCATGGTAATGGCCTCAAGAACCTTCTCTTTTGGAATACCGCGCTCTTCTTCAAGCTGCTGCAGCACCGAGTTGATGACTTTAAGATCGAACATAAGTGATTTTTTAATTTTTCTAAAAAAACGAGTTCGCCGCGAGGCGAACTTAACAGATGTAATATATCAAATCTCATCTTTTCGGTCAAGTGCGAACTTTATCCACACTACAGGGAACTTAGGATCAGACAATTGAAGGTATAATTGTGCAATATGCGATTTTTCTTTTCCGTATTGTTTGCAATACTGGCTCTATTTCCGTCTAATAATGTATTTGCAGCGGCGGAAACACTATTCCTAGTTGGCTTTGATGGAACGTTTCAAGATTTTTCAAAAAATGATTCGAGATACATCAATAATAATTTTTTCATTGATGATGATTTTCTTAAGGATAATGTACTAGATGGTCGAAAGGAATATACTAAATTTGGAGAGGGTAGCTTGCGAGTGTATGGCTGGCAGGATGGAACTAAGGAGGGAAAGTTTCATGAAACAAAAATCAGTTTTCTACCGAAAGAGGATATTGATGTGGGGACCAGCGAATTCACTATAGACTTTTGGGTCTACCCTTTTGTCGATATCACCACAGACAAGAATACTGGCAAGTTTTTTGAACTTCTCAATACCAGAAAGAATACTTCCTCGCTGTACCCGAATTCTAATTTAACAATATGGCGAGACAAGGATGCAGGGCGGGGCAGCAACAAGCCTTACCTTTTATTTACTGAAGATAAATTCTCGGCAGACGGTACTGCCGTGGCGGAAGAGCTACTCAAGGCACAAGCAGGAGATGATGTGATCCGAGGTCAATGGAATCATGTTGCGGTACAGAGAAAAAACACCGCGACGGATTCAAAGTTTACCGTTGCGGTGAATGGTAAGATTGGTCCTGCCACATCAAAGCCTTTGAGTTTCAAAATCCCTCCGATGAATCGGGCGATTTTCAGTAAGTTGAGCAATGTAGTGTACGGCTTCCTCGATGAGGTGCGCGTGGTAAAAGGCGAAGCCCTATGGGCAGGAGGAGAAGCCGGAAAAACATTCGATATAACCTCGATTACTTCGGCAATCACTCCCGCCATGAAAGGAAGAGCTAGACCATTCACTCCCTCATCTAAAATCTTGCCCGAGGATGTGCCTCCTTCATTTGTCATACCATTTGATGACTCACTTGTTGCGAGTCAGGGAGGAACTGTGGCCCCGGTAGATCCAAAAGTATCTTCCCCGGCAATAGTTAAAGATGTAGACACTCAGGTGGGAAAGGGAAGCGCGTTCTTTGCGGGTGAGAAAAATGGACTGGTCTACACTGCCTCAGGAAATGAGGTGGATTTGGGTAATGGCAATTTCACCATAGACTTTTGGGTGTTACCTGAATTACTTTCATCCGGCACCGCCGGGGAATCTCTTCAGCTGTTCTCTCTTAAAGATAGCTCGAATAAAACCTTTCTATTACAGAGGTATAACTTTACAGGGGATACTAAGACACTTCTGTTCGGACCTGTTATTGACGCATTTTCTAATCCGAAAAACGCACGTGGTGCAGATGTGAGTCCTACTGGCGTATCTCCATGGTGGCTTGATATTGAAGCGAGGCGCTGGAATCATGTTGTAGTCCAAAAAGATGGACCGTATCTGCGCCTTATGATAAATGGTGTCGTAGGTGGTGCCGCGTATTCTGTCCCTTTCACTGGCAAAACTACACTAACGATTGGTGGTGTGGCAGCAGCAAGTACCGTCGGAGGGAAAGTCTATCCGTTCAAGGGTTATATCGACCATTTCCGAATTACCAAAGCGGCTCTGTGGCCAGGTGTAACACGAGGAGACAAGATAGAATATCTAGCTCCGAAAGGAGGTGAACCTGTCATCATAGAGAGGCCAGTAGAGATTGACCCATATGCCAACCGTAGTGAGGTACCCGGAAAAGAAGGCATTCCTACATTCCCGAATCTTTCTTCAACCGAAACATCAGAAGAGCGAGACCTTCCGGAAAGAGCAATTGCACAAGAGCTGTTGATACAAAATCTGGACGGCTCTCGAGACTATACTAATTATTATGACGATAGAAGCGTCTTAGTAAAGAGCGTCTTTTGGGCAGAAAACACCGGCGATAAAAAATTGAAGACGCTGGAGTACGATGCTTCGGGAGAATTATACAAAGAAACACATTTTGGACCAAAGGGCGCTATTGCCGACACGTATTTCTATTATTCCGCGGCAGATGGCGGTTCGTTGCACAAGGAAATCCTTCGTCGAGGAGACAAAGAGCTCTACACTCGGTTTACCCCACAGGGAAAAATTGCTTATGCCCATGAAGTGAAGGGAGGAAAGTATGTCTATTCTAAACATATTAACTATGATCAAAAGGGAAAGGTGCAAGACGATCTCATCATATATGGGCCAGATCAATTTGAGAAAAATGTGTATGTGGCGAGCGAACAAACTGGGCAGGTGAGGGAGATTAGAAATTATACAAAGACTCCAGTATCTGCAGATGGCGCTCCATACGCATATACTGCAACCCTACTTGAAAACGAAAAAGTTCTTTCTAAAAAGACACTGTACGCGGACAGTAATTTTAACGTGCGAAAAATGGTGCTTTCATCATTTGATGCGAGTGGAAAGCACCTGACTATCGAAAGAACGTTTGATTACATCAATAATCTGCAACACTATCTGGAATATCATACCAAGGGTGAAAAAATCATCGGCAAGAAAGCATCTGAATACACTTGGAATATAAGCGACGGAGCGTACCGTTCTAAAACTACCTATGACTACAAAGGTCTTGCGGGGACATTTGAAGCTAAAAACAAAAAGATCGCGGGTAGTGGCCAGCTGCTTCATTATGTGAATGATGACGAAGCTGTCGATACCGATACCACATTTACTTATCAAACCATCGGCGGAGTAGTGAGCTGGAAAGACAAGACAACCAAGAAGTATGACAAAGATGGCAAGCTTATTAAAGTAACGGTAACGGTATTTAAGGAAAAACCCGAACCTACGGAAGATTCAATTACCGCCTATGATGGCGATTCAAACAAACTCTCTCTTACACGCTTTAATAACGGCGCGCGTATCTCTACAGAATTTTATGACAGTTTTGGAAATATTTTCTTTAAAAATAAGTACCAGAATGATGTTTCAGGTGGGTACACAGTCAAGTCATATTATGTTCTTGGTGCCAATGAGATTCCAGCGGGGGAAAATACCTATACTGCAGACGGCTCTCTCGCGAGTGATCTCAAGAAAGACGAACTGGCAATGAAAAACTACGGAGACGCACTTCTTGTTTCCTTAGGTGTCTCCAAGTCAGGACTTACTGCGTCAAACGAGAAAGCTAAACTTCTCGAAGTCTCGAAGAAAATCATAGGAGCATATAAAGAAACGCTCACGAATTCTTCTGTTGCAGGCTCGAAGCAAAAGAAATACCGAATATATGCAGATTTTGTAAACAAATTAACGGCAGGGGTATTCGCGATTGAGCATGCAGTCTGGGGTGCTGATCCGGGGAAGTCATTGGTCAACGATCATCAGCTTGAATATACAGCAAAGCCATGGACCGGCGTCGATGCCGCGAGCGGGCAAGAATTTTTTGGAATCTACATTATGCCAGGGAGAGTCTCACCTGAGTCGCCTGATGCCGTGTTTATTGACATGGATATTAATAACCCAGCTGTTCTTACTACCGTTCTCGGAGCATCTTCATATGACGCACTGAAATCTATTTCAAAAAAGAAGGAAAAGTGGGATTCACTCTCGGTGCTTCCTTCCACGGTATATGGTTCTACGGGCACAACATTGTATAGATACAATCTGAGAGCAAACAATGGCACAGGAGCGTATCTCTCACTTAAAGAGCTCACTAAGGCTGATCCGACGATTAACCTTCTGCTAGATCGTATGCAGAAAGATTTAGGTGCTTCTCTTAGTCCGACACTTTCTGATGAGGAGGTGATTAAGATTTTTTATGAGTATTTCTTCGAGACAAATCTTTTTCAATATATCCATGATCTTGGCGACGTGTCGCAAACAGTGAATGAAACATTAACCCGTGGAGGCGGAGACTGCGAGGATTTTGGAATATTTGCAGCTAGCTTATTGCACAATCTATTTTTGAGGCTCGATAGGGGAGATGCAGCGGCGCGTGTGGGACTCGGACTTGTACATGTCGATGCTTTCGGAAAGATTTCATCCAAAAACGCAGGAGCGGGACACGGTTCTCTTATGTTTAAGGCGAAAAATGGTAGCCACTACTATATTGAGGCGAGCTACCTCTTTACTGGCTCAGCGGGTAGCTATGAGTTTAATCGCGACAAGATACTCACCGTCCTCGCTCCGGGAATAGGGGGCGCAGGGGCTAAAACAGGAAAAGTTGAGGTGGTACCTAACGGGTGGTATGTTGAGGCGCTTACCTTTAATCCGATTGAAGGAGTGACCGAAGCGTTTGCTGCATCTCAATTGTTTTCTGTGAACAAAATAGCACCTTCTCCAGTTGGCAAAAGTGCTGCAGAGAAAATATCGTCATTGCCGACCTATATCGAGCCATACAATAGAAAAGTGAATGCGCTTGCTGATTCTATCGTCAGATATATTCCACGATTTAAAGACAAGACTCCCGAGTATCTAGCGGAATATGTGAATATGGTGATGAAAGAGTACAGCGTTTACCGTGCTGACGGCAGAGGTGATACTTGGGCACGTGTCGACGTTACTCTCTCATCGCTTGACGGTATCCGAGGTGATTGTGAAGATCTCGCGTTTGTCGAAGCCAGTCTCTTGCAAAACATTCTCACGAAATATTATATGAGCCGTGGGGATCTTTTGGTGAATGCGATGATCAGAGCGCAGGATCATGTAATGGTTATCGCTCAAAACAACTACGGCGGAGTTACGGGTAAAGCCCATTTGCTCGTAGGGTTTGTTTCCCCTCGTGCCGACAGTGACCTGACGACGGTGCGTCTCATGGATCCCCAAACGGGAGTGATGGAAGCATCGAGACCATTTTCTATGTTGTTTACCGATCAGTATCTTTTCTTCGCTAACACGGACAAGATCACGACCATCACCTACTATGATTGGAGTACTCTGAACCTATCTGCTTCGGTTAAACAATCTGGGGAAGGGAAGAAAAAAACTGAGAAAGTAAAACCCGTGCCAGCAGAAACAGGCGAAGTATTTACAGACGCAGAGATTGATGCGGCAGCTGCATCAATCCAAAAAAAACAGAACGAAGGAGGGACATTTACCGCCAAGGAAAAGGCCATTTTCGATTATATGAAGGAAGTTTTAGAGTATGAACAACGTCTGGATGATATTGGGGGAGAAATCGATGGTTTTGAAAGTATAAATGACAAAGCGGAAGTATTCATCAAAAAAAGTCTGGATACGATAGATGCCGATGTTGCTAAAATTGCGGAAAAAGTGGAGCAAGGAAAGACGTCTGAGATAACCGCATCAGATGGCGCTGCGCTTGTCGGTGCCCAAAATAAAGCTCAGGCGGGTAAAAGTGTTCTACACGACTCAAGCTTGTTTGCCGGATTGGAAGGTGGAGACGGTTCGCAGCCGTTTCCACCAATCGATCTCAATGGGGATTATGTCATCTTTGATCTGGAACCTTCTCAGCCGATCGATCTCATCCATCCAGCCCTTGACCCTAGCGCGTGGGGCAGTGACTTTACGCCAGCCGCTCCCGTCCCCCGATCTGAAGTGGCACTTCCAGGCTCCGCTCCTGACGGGCCTCCCCCGGGCTTTCGTGTCGACACGAGAATATCTGATTCAAAGTTAACACCTGACCCGATCGTGAGCCCACAACAGTCATTTGTGAGCGCTGTGGCGAAAGTCTATTACGTATGGCAGATTCCACCAACGCCTATATTTGCTGGACCTGCAATTTCAAACAATATGTTGTCGACGATAAATCCTCTTAATGGACAGATTACGTTCTCAACTCCTGTTATACCCACAGGTCTTCTTAACAATAGCTGTCCCAACGGAAACACCGTTACCAAACTATGCAGTGATATTCCTGCATCCGCGCGGGTTACCGTCAAACCGGAAAACTCTTATTTTGTAGGCAGGGATACCTGTGCTTCAAGCGTGAATATTTGTTCGGATGATACTACGTTCAACACTGGTTGGCAGTGCAATCCTGGCTTCATTCCCGCGCGCGGCAAGTGTATAAAAATTGATATTGAGATAGAAAAACCTGACGTATGTCCCAATATTGGAGGTACGCAAGCAACCGTACCAGTCGGTAAGATAAAAGACGCGGCGGGGAATTGTGTAGAGCCCCCTGTAGATGCGTGTGTAAATATTCCTGACATTCAAAGCTCTGTTCCATCGGGAATGGTACGAGATACCAGTGATCGTTGTGATATCTGTCCTAACATTCCCGAAGCACAGATCGAAATTCCGACAGGTATGAGCAAGGATGCGGCTGGCAATTGTGCCTTTCCATCAGTGAACGCCACCGTTTCCCTCGGCTCTTGTGCGCCGGCCACTAACCTCACTCCCGCGAACGTTTCAATCGCTCCCGACAAAAAAGCAAAATTGGTCATCCGTACCGCATCTAACGTAATTTCTGAGCTTAGCTCGAATGGCCAAGTACATCTTCCGCCAGGATCGTATGCGTGGATAGCTACGCCTGAATCAGGCTATGTATTTTCTCCAAGCGTTCCAACTTCAGGCACGCTTACCGCGAGAGACTGCGCGCCTCCGCCGCCATGCACCTCAAACTGTATCCCTATTATTTCTATCGGTGACACGAGAATAACGGAAGGTAATACCGGCAAGACTAATGCATCGTTCACGGTCAGTCTATCGAGAGCTGCGACTGCAGCAGTGACTGCGACGTTTACCACCTCCAATGGCACTGCCACGCTAGCGGACAAGGATTATGAAGCGACTACCGGCTCAGTTTTTCTTGCTATCGGCGAACTCACTAAGACTATTGTTGTCCCGGTTATTGGTGACACTACTGTTGAGCCTGACGAGTCCTTTACGGTGACACTCTCGAACCCAAACATCGTCACACTCGGTCGTTCTGTAGCTACGGGTACGATCGTAAACGACGACAGTAGTGGTACCAATGACTCCGATGTGTGTCCTAACATCGATGGAATCCAAACCTCTATTCCATCGGGAATGACTAAGGATGTGAACGGAAACTGCGTCGGGGGTGGTACAGGAGGATGCCCTCCGAATTGTCCCGGAGGCGGAACCCCAAGCATCTTCATTGATAATAGTTCCGCTGCAGAAGGTTTTCCAGTGACGTTCATTGTCCGACTCGACAAGGTTTCATCACTTCCGGTAACTTTCGCTTACAAAACTACTGATGGTACTGCGAAGGGTGGACCGTCGACAGATAGTAGTAGAGATTACACGTATGTCCCTGTAAGCAGTGCTACTCTTACTATCCCCGCCAATGTTCTTTCAACTACTGTATCGGTGCCTACTAATGGCGACGATATTTATGAAGTTGATCCGCCTGAAACGTTTAGCGTCACGTTACTCAGTATTGGAGGCGCCACAATCGGGGATGCAGTGGCGACAGGAACAATCGGCGATGACGATGTGCAATCAGTAAGCTGTAATGTGTATGGAAGCGCTGATGCCACCGCCTTGCCGATTACCACCACTTTCATCAACCGCAACACCTATTGGAGAGCGACGGCCACTCCGGCATCTCGGGCAAAGACCGTATCGTGGACGGGAGGGCCAACCACGGCGGATATCGTTACTGGAGGTGCGCTTAATGCCACCGCCAAATCCTACACAACAGCGGGGAACAAGACCTCCACCATCACCGTGAACGGAAAAATCTGGAATAGTCCTAACCCTTGTCCGATACTTCGAGCCATCGATCCGTCGTATAATGAATTTTAATTTCGCAAAATTATATGAACAAAGCAGCACCATATCTCTTCATACTCTTGGTAATCGGCCTAGTTTCCTATGTCATCGTCGATGAGCAACAAAAGAACACGGTGCAAGGCGAACGTGCACTCTCGGAATCCTCGATGCGCGGTATTGGTGAAACGCAGGGAGCGCTTGATGCTCTTGCGGATGGTGGGGCGACCAGGGTAGCAGACGATATTAAAAATATCGATGCGAAAAAAGCTGAAGCCGCGAACATAGATACGCAAGCCACCATTGACCGTCAGGAAAAAGCTGAGAGACTGAGCGAACAGGAGACAATGCCTGGGAGTGTCGGTGAGTTTAATCCACGATAATAGATTACGTTCGTTTCTTGTCAGTGGGTGACGAGGTGTATACTTATTACGACGAGCGAGGATATCGCGGCTGCATGCTGATGCAGACATGATATCCGAGCGATGTCGTATCAAAAGGATGAATCCTTTTATTATTATGAAATTACCCTCAAAATTTTTAGATCTGGTTTTGGTCGCCTTATTGTTCTTTGTTGCTACCAACTCCCTCTACGCATTCACAGAACTTAATCCTATTACTCCTGCTAATCATGGCGGATCATCGCACTATTTGATAACTGGCGAGGGTACGAATGCTGACTGTAATCAAAAAGGAGATGCGATAGCGAGAGATTTCTGTGTTATCACGGGAGCAACCTCGGTGCATACTCCAGCTGATATCGTATCTGGCGGAACATTTTATATTGAAGGAAGCTTGAATACGCGAGTCCGTGAGGGTATTTTAAGTAATGTCGACAGACCTTACACGGTATACGCCACTTTTCAGGGAACATCTATCAACGTTGGGAAATATTTGTATGGAATAATTCCAAGTTCAGGTAATAACATCACTGGCCCTTATAAAATCGGGCCATTTGTGGCCCCGCTCACGGCTGGGAAGTATAAAGTATCGTTAGATTTTGTTACCCTCTCTCCAGGTACTCAATTTACTGAGTATCTTCGTGGATATCATGAAGTAAACGTCGTCGCGCCAACATTTAATAATGATCCACTACGAGTAACAGCCCAAACATCACCAATGTGCGGGGGAATGATCAATCTTTCATGGGACAAAGCTACTGCTTCAAATTCTAACAACGCCGTAGGGTATAGTGTGTATCGCTTTAGCAAAGATCCCTACGCCGGTGAGCCGTATGAATACTCGGTCATTAAAATTCGGAATGTAAACACAACCACCTATATCGACAGCGGCCTTCAGCCGAAGGCGCGCTACTGGTATTTCGTGTTTCCTGCTACCGCAGATGAGCTTGCGAAGGAGAGTGTTAATGCCGCTGCGACACTGCTTGCTCAGGGTCAGGCTCCCGCGCGGGGATACACTAACCCTAATGCGGTGTTTAGGAATCTCGGAACACCCACTCCTATTATCGATCCTTCAACTGCCCTCGCTTCAGCAGCGTGTCCGCCTGTAGTAGAAGCCCCGGACCTTACTGCTATTACTCCGACCATCGATGTGGGTCGAAGTACCCTGGCTGTCGACAGTGCGACTAACAGCTATGTATTTGGATCAACCATCGCTCTTCGCGGCGTTATTCATAATGATGCTGTAGCCGATATTACCCAGTCGTTCAATAATCTTTATCAAATCAGTACTGACAATTTTGCTCCACAAGGTGACGCTGTCGCCCTTTCTCCGACTCGGAATAGGGTAGGCTTTACCAACAAGGGGGCGCATGCACTTCTCAACATATCAAAAAATACCAGCAAAGAAGTCAGTCTCTTAAGTTTTGTTCCCACAAAAACCGGCCTGTACTTTATCCGTCTCTGTGCGGACTTGCCGGACTACGACTATGGATCTGTCGCTGAATCCAATGAAAATAACAACTGCTCGGCGAGCCTACAGATCTTTATCGTAAGCCCCGATCTCACCGTTCTCTCTGCACCGGTAGTGAGTGGTAGCGTTCTTGCTACAGGAGGCTTTGACACCACGAAGCCTCTAACCCTTAGAGGTACCATCACCAACCAAAGCCCGGTGTCTGTTACGCGTACTTTTCCTAATCTCTACCAGTATTCTATTGACCGGGTCCACTATGAAGATTTTACCGCTACATCGTTGCCTCAGCTTGCGGCGTTTGCGACCGGAAACTTGCAGCCTTACACGTGGAATCCCACGGTTGGTGACACAAAAACCTATTATATTCGCCTTTGTGCCGACATGTCGGGACTTTCCAAGGGTCTCGTGGGAGCTGTTGTCGACGAATCCAATGAAAACAACAACTGCTCGAGCGATGCGGCAGTTAGTTTAGGGGTGCCACCGCCAGTGTTGTCGACGGCGCTTGAACTTAAAGTCAGAAAAGAGGGCACAGCTCTTGTCGACGCGCGATATTCGCTTACCATTCCTGAAAACAGTAAAGCGGTGCTCTCGTGGGAATCGAGCAATACTCTGGGAGGGAATTCTTGCGATGCCCTTGGTTCATGGACCGGTAAAAAGACAAATGCTTCGACGGGAGATAGTGTCGGTCCCTTAGCCAAGGGTTCCTACAAGTATCAAGTGCGTTGTGGTAGCGCCATTCCAGGGGATATTGCAATGGTAACTAGCAATGAAGTAACGGTAGAAGTAACGGCAGGGGAGACGATCTGTATCGTAAATTGTGACGGACAGACTTTTGTTCCGCCAGGTACGCCAGGTCGCCCTGTCACACCTCCAGGCACACCAGTGACACCTCCACCACCGTTTTCGCCATCAATCTATAGCTGTGCCCCTTCAAAAACCGCAGTGAAAGTTGGAGAATCTGTGACGTGGACAGTAATAGGAGGAGGAACCACGTTCATATGGACTGGATCCAATATCACCGGCAAAACGGGAAACCCGATATCGGTGGCATACCCTGGGCTAAGTACCAAAACTGCCGAGGTTCTGGTGGATAATAGGTGGAGGGTGGTGTGTAGTCCGAATGTTACCGTTACGATCGATCCGACTTTTAAAGAAATTTAAGGATATTCAGACATCTCTCTTTACCGCATAATTAAGCGTAACCACTACCCAAAAAAGAGACTACGCAGCGCGGCCGGCGCGGAGTCCAAGGAAATTTTTCACCAGAAAAATTATCCGGTCTCTTTTTTGGGTAGTGGCGGAGCTTATGCGGTGAGTGGCATCCGTGGATATCAACAGTCAAATAGCCTCAATGCATTGTATACTGTATACAATCTGTGTATGAAAAAGTCGCATGTAACTCTTGCTATCGTTGTGGTTGTGATGTTAGTCGCTGTATTTGTGTGGAAAAAAAACGAAGAGAGGCAAGCGCTCATTCTATCCAACCCTCCGGTTGAGCAACTTCTTTTTATCAAAAAAATTGGTGGAGAATTTACGTTGGAGCAAAAGCAAACAATTGAGGAATTTAAAGCTAAGCTTTTGGTGCGGGCGGGGCTTGGAGTAACACTCACCGAGAATGAAAAAGGGATTTTTACCGCGGTCATGTTTGACCAGGCGGCGGTTTTCCCGAACGGCGGAACAGTGGTGAACCAATCGGTCTTGAAATTTAGCACGGAAGAAATTGACCTCATTTCCAGTGCGCTTAAAAAGTAAATGATTTATCATAGAGAAACAATAACTGGTTCAATGGGGAAAAAGGTTAGAATCGAGCGTCTTTGTGTCTACATAGTTGCAGTTTTATCGCTGTTCTCCTTTTTCTTTGCGTCCAATGCGGTCGAAGCTTATGTGCCCGGCGATACTATTACCCACGGCACCTCCCATTCATACAACAACTCGACCTACAGTATATATGGGTCATATTATGTGGGAGTCGCTATACACAAGAACGGGTCGGTTTGCGACCAACAATATGGAAACGTATACGGGTCGAACGCGAACCCGCCGGGTCCCGCTTCGATTTCCGCGTCATGTTCTCAAGTCGCAGGTCCCGTCGGTACCACGTACACGTTTAAAAATTTTCTGCTCTTCAACGGGAGCTGGTCGTCAACAGGCGAGACCACATATACCGTTGTAGCCCCGACCTGTACCACTTTCACCTACTCGGGTTGGGGGGCGTGTCAGTCAGACAACACACAGACAAGAACAGTAACCGGGAGCTCTCCTGCAGGTTGCACCGGCGGGTCTCCGGTAACCTCACAATCCTGTACATTTTCTGCGCCGGCATGCAACTACACCTATTCAAATTGGGGAGCCTGCCAACCCAATGGTACGCAGACACGAACAGTAAATTCTACATCCCCGTCGGGATGTGCAGGGACACCCGCAACATCCCAGTCTTGTACGTATGTTGCGGCGGTCGCATCCGCAGGCCTTTCTCTCGCCACGCCCTCCTCAATGCCTGTGCCATACAACTCGGCTGCGACACTCGCTGTTTCGTCTCAAAACGCATCCAACTGTAATTTGTCCGGCGGAGGACAGACATGGAGTAATGTCACAGGAAATGTCGGTGCAGGAAACGTGGGGGTGGGTAACCTCACCACGGACACAGCATTTTCTGTCAACTGTACCCCTAATGCTAATACTACGGGTACACCATCGAATAGTCTTACGGTTACTGTCGCTGCGCAGGTGATTAATTACACTATTTCTTCCGCCGCAGGTACTGGAGGCACGCGGTCGTGTACCGGTTGTGGAACTGTATCCTCAGGGTCTCAAGTCAGCGTGACTGCCTCGCCTAACACCAACTATCAATTTTCAAGCTGGAGTTGGTCGGGTACGAATAACCCTTGTTCCTCTGCTGGGAGCACCTGTACATGGAATGCGGCGCAAAGCGGCACACTTACCGCAAACTTTACGGCAGTGCCTTCTTTTGGCACCCCCTCATTTTCATCGGTATGTAACAACCAGGTTACTCCCAATGACTGCTCCACTCCGATCATCGACGGATCAACGGTAACCTACTCAGGTTCGGTCACCAACTCTGGAGGGGCGGCGGGAACATGGAATGGAACCGTTGAGGTAAGGGATGGTAACAGCGGCACTGTCTACACCAACTGGATTTCGGGAGTCTCTGCCACAGTTGCGGCTAACACCACAGCAACGTTAAGTGGTACACATAGCAACGATGCTACATTCGGCGCTGGGCCTTGGCAATTTAGATTTTGTCAGAGCGGTGGTAGTTGTTCTCCATGGAGCGGTAACTATTATTTCACCAAGGGATACAGCATCAGTACCACCGCATCTCCGAGTGCGGGTGGGTCAATAGCCTGTTCGGTAGGGGGAACTACGGTGCCCTGCAGCAACACTTTTCAATCAGGGACAGAGGTGGCACTCACCGCTTCTACCGCGGCTAACTACCAGTTTTCAAACTGGTCAGGTGATTGTTCAGGATCGTCTTGTTTGCTTACCATGAACGGGAATAGGAGTGTTACTGCAAATTTCAGCAGTTTTAACTACAGGATCGATCCTCCTGCTGCGCAGACTATCACCCAAGGAAAGACGATCTATGTTTATGTACCTACAACATTAACAGGGGGAAACACCGAGGGAGTTACTCTCACACTCTCAAATCTTCAAAATGGTGTTAGTTATACTGTGGATCCTGTCGGCGCTCTTAACCCGTCGGTGACCAGAGTTTTTGCAATTACGGCCGCTGGAAATGCCACCGTCGAGACAAGAACTGTTACGATAACCGGCAGTCCTCTCGGTAGAACCACGACATTCAGTCTTAGTGTGTTAGCGCCGACGGTGAGTGCGACACTTACCGCGAGAAATGCTGCCGGTACAGCGGTCACTGCCGCGCAAACAGGCGAGACCCTGAACTTCACAACCTCGGTTTTGGGAACGGCTGGAGGGACCGCCACGTACTCAGGACACACCTGTGGTTCAGGAGCCAATTTATTTAATGTAAGCGACGGTTCATTTTCGTGCACCTATACCAGCGCTAGCAACAAGACTGCAAGCATAACAGTCACGAAACAAGGGGTATCTGCTACTGCTACCAAAGTTATTTCCGTGACGGCACCACCAAACACACTCATTATTCAGAGTGTTGTTATTGATGGAGCAGTAATAACACCGACAACCGGAGCAAGTATGGAGATGTACGACGGTACGTATAACGGAATATATCCAACGGAAAAAACGTTCACGAGTACCACCGGCACCATCACCAACACCATTCAAGCTCCCTCAAAATTGAACGGAAACTCCTTTCTTTCTTGGTCAGGGTGTGACAGCACTCGATCGAGACAGCGATGTGACGTGACAGTCGCTAATGGCGCGACTAAGACTATCAACGCGCAGTATGTCACCGCCTCCTATTATCGTCCGAACTTCACGGTAAGCGGTGTAGTAGTGAATGGTGATAAATACAAGGGAACTTCGACATATGTAGACTATACCATCAACGACCATAACGTGACGATTGTTGGTACGATCACCAACTCAGGTTCGACTGAGGCTCCTGATCAAGCGGCATATGTATCATTTGAATATAGCACCAATGGTGGAGCAAGTTATACTGCCATGGGCGCAGCGTATCCAGCGATAAAGGAGCAAGGTGGCTCAACGATTCCTGCCTCATTTCCTAGGGGCGCACAGCAAAGAGTGTACGCTGTATTAGATGTTCCTCCGGGTGCCTATACTCTACGTATCTGTGTGGATTCGGCCAACAGTATTCCTGAAACTAACGACAGCGACAATTGCTCGGGAGGGACGGCGATCGTTGTCTCCACTCCCTCGGCTCCACCGACCGTTCAGTCTTGTTTTGCCTCATTCGTCAACACTAATACCGCTGAATCGAATCGTGACGTTCGAACAAGTGGAAACGTCGGGATATCAGGAAATTGTTCCACTGATTACTTCCAAGGGATGACGGTCACGGGTACAGCTTATGCATCTGATCTAGGGGCTGGAGTTCCCGTACTCGATCTTTATGGCTGGGTT
>Ga0209542_10004454_pt1 | contig 28854 bp, 39 predicted proteins | sample RifCSPhighO2_01_FD_184028 | JGI IMG/M metagenome (GOLD analysis project Ga0209542, IMG submission 184028) | Soil microbial communities from Rifle, Colorado - Rifle CSP2_plank highO2_0.1 (SPAdes) (version 2) | ecosystem: Environmental > Terrestrial > Deep subsurface > Rock core/Sediment ...
CGGCAAGACACACGCGTACGCGGTTCTTGCTGGCCTTGCCGCGGGAGTAGCGGAAGGAATGCCGATAACTCTTGCCGCATCCGCATTTCTAAAACATGTGCCTCCCGCAGGGAGAATGCGGCTCATCGCGGGAATAAAAAATTCTGTGCTCATTGACGATTCATACAATGCCTCGCCGGCCGCAACCGAAGAAGCACTGCAGGCGCTCACCGATGTTCCTCGCGGCGGACGGCGCATCGCGGTTCTTGCGGATATGCTTGAGCTCGGAAGTTTTTCGGTCACCGAACACCGGAAGATCGGCGCTTCGGCCGCTCGGTCGTGCGATGTTCTCATCACCGCGGGCGTGCGCGCCCGCGGCATTGCGGATTCCGCGAGAGAAAATGGCATGCCGGAAGAATCCATACACGAGTGTGAAAACAGCATCGGGGTGGGGGTCTATCTCGCGCCGATTATCCAAGAAGGAGACGCGGTCCTTATCAAAGGTTCCCAGAGCATGCGGATGGAATATGCGGTGAAAGAGCTCATGGCCACGCCGAAGAAAGCAGGGGAACTTTTAGTGAGGCAGGATAAGGAATGGGAGAAAAGATAAAGCACCCATGTGAAGGTTTTCAAGCCTAGTCGCTGCTAATAAAGAGCGTGTAGAATATACAGTTGCGTTTCGGAGGTGTATAACGTAGGGATGGATTATGAAAAACCACCCGCAATATCTCAACCCGAAAGTATTTCGGGCATTTTTTGTACAAAAGTAGAATCTATAAATACAATTGCAGACGCATATGCACAAGGACTTCTGCCAACCGACAGTACGGTAACTCCACTATTTCGAAATCGGGAATGTGTGGGTATTCGGAATCTCTCTGGGTATGTGGTTCATCGGGAATTGGTGAATGGAATCGGGAAAAACAGCACTATGGAGGTTCTATGGATCGCACGCGAACCATACGGCGTGGCCGAGATTTATTGTTTTAGAAAGGCTCCGGGGCAGGAAGTGAAGCTTGAGAACAGCAGAGATAAGAGTGCAAAGATTAGAGATGAAAGGAGAGAGGCGTTTAAAGTGAATGCGAAGTTTGGAGAGGGATTGGTGGGGAAAGTGGAAGTAAAGGAAAGAATCCATCGTTAAAGTTAAATATTGATTTGCTTGCAATTTTCGGCTCACGAGCAAAGCAGTTTGCTCGCTTGGAGTCACAGCTTTTTGCTGCGCCAAAAACTGTGACTCCACCGGGAATTGAACCCGGATTCCAACCTTGAGAAGGTCGTGTCCTAACCGTTAGACGATGGAGCCGTACTCTAGCGAGCCGGATTGCCGGAAACTAGAAACTGGAAGAAAAAAGAGGCCAACGTACAAAATATAACAACGGAGGCCATGAGAAGATTTATAACATAAAAATCACTTTCTGGCAGTGGAATTTTATTTTTGATTTTTTACAGTTCTTTTGAACCTTCTTGCTCCCTCCACTACGGTGCGAAAGATAATGAACAAGTCCATGCCGAGTGTTGCTTTTTTGGCGTAGAGCATATCGTAGTGATGCTTTTTTGCTCCATGTTTTGTGTGAGTACGAGTTGCGGAATACAGATTCAAAATACCCGGAGTGCCCGCTGTATATGCTTTGTGCCATTCCTCAAATGTCTTTGGTCTCATGCTCTGCATGAGATCTATTGAGTATTGAGTAATACAACGAACGTCAATAAGAGACACGCTTCCTTTGAGGACTTGCCATAACTGGGGAAGCTCATCAAGACTTAAAGCCCTGATGACGCGGCCTGCACGAGTGTTCCGAGGATCCTCATATGATTCATACAGACCAGCGTGTTCCAAATACGATTTACGAGTATCGGATTCGGGATGCATGGTTCTTATTTTTGTGATTGTAACGGGCTTGCCATCTTTGCCCACGCGTTCTTGAAAAAAGAACATACTGCCTCCATCTTCCGCCTTTGCGGCAAGACCGAGAACGACAGTTACGGGAATAGAAAGCAATGCCACGGGTGCGGTGATGGTCAATTCAAAATTCCTCTTGAATTTACTGTTTCTATATTCGGTTCCCTGAAGAGAACAGGCCTTCCGTAGCCCGTTTGCCAAAAACGTATCTTTCCGTCGGAAACAGCGGTCGATTCGCCCCACCATACTTTGACGCGGTAGTCCTTCATTCATACTCTATTCCTTAATCCTACTTTTTTGGTTCGATAAACGGAGCATTCTTTCCGCCAAAGCCAGACGCGCTTGAAGAAAAAATCTTTCGATTTTTAGAAAGGCGACTCTGTCATCGGCTTCAGGATAATTTGTCTGTTTACCAGAAAGGGCCGCGGCTAGTTCCGCTTCAAACATTGCCTTGTGTAGAGCGATTTTTGCATCCAGTGCTACCAGCTCTCTTTTGAGAGAAACGACTCTTGTAATCCGCCTTTCCGCTTGGCTCTGGATGTATTGATTCAACACTTCAGACATATGATGAGAGGTGTTAATTTTATACGATCGTATGAAATTAACACCTGGGTATAGATATTTGTTATGGATATTTCGCTACCAAACTTTTTTAGTCGCCCAAAATATCTCCCGAAATCGGAGGGCGATTGGGGACTACGACGTGTCCTTCTACCACAAGGTCTCCTTCAGGAGTTACTTCTATAACAGGTTCTGTCTCGTTAGAAGCGTATGGCGCTTTCTTTTTTTTAGTTGTGTTTGGTCTGGTAGAAGCGAAGCATTCATCGAATGGAGGTAGAGATGGTTTGATTTCTTCAATCATATTTTTATTCTTTTATTATCTGTGGATTTCTTTGAGTAAGGATTTCTTTTAGTATTGCGCGCCGTGTTCCAGCGTTATGTTTTTTATTTTCTAGTCTGGCAAGGTAGTTCGCAGACCTCTTTCGGTTAACGAAATATGCGTGGCTAGAAACGGATTTCTGTACGCGCTCTCGGTAAGTAAGCGCCGCACGTATTTCTTCTCGATACCTGGCTATGTTGCACTCGATTTGGACTATTTCTCCATCAAGGGCTTGTATTTCCGCCTTCAAGGTTTCCTTGGATTTTCGGAACGGAGTGCGTTCACGCAGTTTTTCTAACATAAAAACATTATAGCAAATCTCACTATTTTGTCAAACAGCGCTACTATGGAGGGGCATGGCTCGCGTTCTTCCTCAATCATTTTTCAGACGGCCCACTTTGGAAGTTTCCCAAGACCTTCTCGGCAAATATCTTGTGCATAAAGTTCATGGAAGGGAAGTTGCCGCGATAATCACGGAAGTGGAGGCATATGACGGGCCTTTGGACAAGGCATCCCACGCGCACAAAGGTGTGACAAAGCGTAACGCCGTGATGTTCGGAGAGGCAGGGCATTGGTATGTGTACCTGTGCTATGGAATCCACGAGATGCTGAACATAGTTACCAGTCCCAAAGGATACCCCGCAGCCATCCTCATCCGCGGCGTCGTACTTGATTTTCCTGCCGATTCTTATTCTAGTATTTTGCCTGCCCGTCCGAAGTCAGACGCAGGCGGGCAAAATACTAGAATAGTAGGGCCGGGGCGTGTTACGAAATTTCTTGGCATTACCCGCGCCTGTACCGGCAAATCGGCAAACCGGAAAACTGGCCTCTGGATTGAAGATAGGGGAGTCGTGATCCCTAAAAGCGCCATCAAAAGAAGCCCCCGCGTGGGCGTAACGTACGCGGGACGAAAGTGGGCAGGGAAATTATATCGCTTTTATATGCAACCTCCACGGCACTAAATCTCCATATAGATGCATGTGTTAATTTCACACGGCCGTGTGAAATTAACACATGCAGTTAGACATTGTGTGAAATAAAAAACGGTCCAAAAAGTTAGTAGTGTGTTTGTAGATAGAACAAAGGATTGCCCGTGACACCCACGCCATTTGGGTGAATGAATTGCTGAAAAATTTCTGTAGGATCTGTTTCCGGTGATTTCTTTTTGTGCACACTAGGAGGAACCTCTTGTTCTGGTGTAGTTGCAGATATTCCTTCTTTTCCCTCGCTCATACAAAAAGTTCATCTACAACCGCTTTAACGTCACTTCCATCCGCTTTGCCCTTCAGCTCTTTCATGAGGGCGCCCACGAGCTGACCTGCTTTTGATGTACCCTCCTTCGCCAAGGCTTCGGCGGGCAAGTCCGCAAACATTTCTGCTTTCTTTGCTATAGCGATTTTCTTAATGTCGTCACGGCTCATCATGGCAGGGAGGCCCGCCTGCGCTAAGGCTTCGGCGGACAGGTAGGCTTCCAAGAGCGCCCGCTCTTTTTCTTCTTTCTCCGCAAGTTCGGCTCTGCCGCCGCCGCGGAATGCATCTGCGGCTTCTTTTCTTTTTTTCACCTCACGGCGGATAATCGCGAGCACATCCTCGTCCGCTAGTTCTTCATCCGGCTTTCTTTTTGTAGCGACTAATTCATTTGTGAACGCCGCCACAAGGCCGCGCAAGGTATCCAAGCGCAGTCGGTCTTTTGCCCTCATCGCGTCGGGGATTTCAGATTTGATTTGAGTTTGTAGCATCATTTTTTATTTCCTTTGATGCGTTTTCGTGCCTTTTCCAAATTTATGACGTTTCCAGATTTTCTACGTCCTTTCTCATAACTTATCCAACATATCCTGCCTCCAGTCTTCTATTGGACGACCTAAAAAGACCGCAAGAACTCTTTCAGGAGAGATACGGGATCCTTGAGAGCCTCTTGGTTTTTTCTCGGTCACGTAGAAATTATATCCTTTATTCTTGCTATAATCAATCCAATGGAAACACTCCTAATTGGCCTTGTCGTTCTTCTGCTTCTCGCCAATGCGGGCGTGTTGGTATACCTATTTACGCGAAAGAAGGAGGGCGGGGGGGAAGGGGTGTCCTTGCTCCAAGAGCGGATTGCCGAGCTGTCCCGCACGATGGATGAACGGATGGACAAGACATCGCAACACCTCACACAATCGGTGCAAACGCAGATGTCGGAATCGTTTCGGCTTATTAAAGACGTGACGGCAGGCCTCACGAAGCTTGATGAAACCAACAAACAGGTAGTCTCATTTGCCGAACAGCTTCAGCACTTGCAAGACATCCTTCAGAATCCGAAACAGCGCGGGGTCCTCGGCGAATATTATTTGGAAACGGTTTTGAAAAACGTAATGCCCCCCGGTTCATACCAGATGCAGTATGCGTTCAAGAATGGAGAAATAGTGGATGCGGCCGTATTCGTCAAAGACCGCGTCATTCCCGTTGACTCTAAATTCTCGCTTGAAAATTACAATAGAATTCTTGAATCGCGTGACCCTGTGGAGCGCGAACGGCTGGAGCGCGCGTTTAAGCAAGACTTGAAGATGCGTATAGATGAGACTTCTAAATATGTGAGACCGGACGAAAATACGATGGAGTTTGCTTTCATGTTTATCCCTTCCGAAGGCGTGTACTACGATTTACTTATTAATCAGGTGGGAACGGTCAAAACGAACACGCGCGATCTTATAGAGTATGCCTTCGGGAAAAAAGTCATCATCGTATCCCCGACATCTTTTTTGGCGTATCTCCAGACGGTTCTCCAAGGCCTTAAAGCGCTCCAAATAGAAGAACAGGCAAAAGATATCCAGAAACGGGTAGGGGAGTTAGGGAAGCATTTGGGGAGCTACGACGACTATATGAAAAAGCTTGGCAACACGCTCCAGACCTCCGTGAATCACTACTCTGCGGCGTATCGGGAGTTCGGGAAGATAGACAAAGACGTCCTTCGCATCACCGGCGAGTCCGCGGGTGTCTCACCATTGTCGATTGCCGGACCGCAACAGGACGAGTAAGAAGTTGGCGTTTGACCCGAGTGGGTCTTTCTCCCAAAATAATCTGTATCAGGTGATCGAGTGCTGTGTCGTAGCCTTTTTCGCCATGACCGGCGATAACCTCTTCGCGTAATGATTCGAGCACAGACACCGCTCTCCACGGTTCACTGTCTTCGAGTGCGCGTTTTTGCACATCCGAAAGATGCACTTCAATAACAGGAAGTCGAGTGTCTTTTAGAGCTTCACTGATTGCTCTTGAGTAGTGAGTAAATGCGCCCAAGTTTGCAATGATTCCTTTTGCCTCCGGACTTCGATGCTGCAAGAAATCGATAATCGCGCCTTCTGAGTTGGATTGGTACGCCTCAATGCGAAATTCTTTCTTGGCAGCACGCGCCGTAATCCGTTTCTCTATATCATTGAGAGTTGCACTTCCGTAGTGGCTGGGATCACGACTACCAAGCATATTGAGGTTTGCGCCATGTATGAGCAAAATTAATTTGCCGGCCCTTTCTTGCTGAACCCGTCTTGCGGCGGCATCAAAGCGGGACCCTCTCCTCTTTTCGTATTTTTTTGGCATTGAGGTTCGTACTATAACGAAATTTCTACCATCTGCAATACGCTACCTACCGCACCAGTACAAAGTACTAATATACGGTGCCTTTTTAGGGTACACTAGCCATATTATGTGCGGAATATTTGCCTATACCGGAAATAAAAAAGCTCTTCCGCTTCTCGTGAACGGGCTCTTGGCGCTTGAATATCGCGGCTATGATTCCGCCGGCATCTACACGTCCGAGGATGGGCTTTTCAGAAGCGAAGGCGCGGTGGCGAAATTGATTGACACGCTTCCGGAGGAGGGAGGAGGTACCTGCGGTATTGCGCACACCCGCTGGGCCACGCACGGCGTGCCCTCACAAAAAAACGCTCACCCGCACGCGGGTGGCAAAAGCAAAGGAGTGCTTCACCTCGTCCATAACGGCATCATTGAAAACTATCGCGAACTCAAAGAAGAGCTAATGGCCAAAGGATATGAATTTCTCTCCGATACCGATTCTGAAGTCTTGGCACAACTCATAGCACACGATCTTGAAGAAGGATTGTCTCCGAAAGACGCTCTGGTCTCTGCACTCTCGCGCGTCCGCGGAACCTACGGCATTGCCGTCATTTTTTCCAAAGAGCCTGATACCATTTATGCCGCCGCTTTGGGAAGCCCTATTCTCCTTGGCGTGGGCGACGGTGAGATGTGTGTTGCCTCCGACGCTTCCGCTATCGCTCCCTATACAAAAAAGATTGTCTACCTCAAAGATGGAGAATATGTCGTGGTTACGCCGACTTCGTATGAAATACGGACCTTAAACCACGAGATAGCCATGCGGGAACCCGAAATAGTAGACATTGATGTTACGGCAATGCAGAAAAAGGGTTACCCGCATTTCATGCTGAAAGAAATCATGGAAGCGCCGGAAGTTTTAAAGAACACCATTCGCGGCCGCTTGAACGCGCGCGAAGGCACGGTCAAGCTCGGCGGTTTGGAGAGCGTTGCGGATACATTGAAAAGCATCACCCGCCTTACGATAACGGCCTGCGGCTCGGCCTATTTTGCGGGACTCTATGGAAAAACCATTATTGAGGAATATGCAAAGATTCCTGTTGACGTGGTCTTGGGCTCCGAGATGCGCTATCGTCCCATCTTTACTGACGGCAGTGAAGCGGTGCTTGCTATCTCGCAATCGGGAGAAACTGCGGATACTTTGGCTTCCGTGAAAGAGGCGAAGAAACACGGCCTCCTTACTCTCGGTTTGGTAAACGTTGTCGGTTCCACCATTGCACGCGAAGTGGATGCGGGCGTGTACACGCACGCGGGGCCGGAGATAGGCGTTGCTTCCACCAAAGCGTTCGTTTCGCAATTGGTCGCGCTCGCTCTTCTCGCGCTGTACCTCGGGCGCATGAGAAATCTTTCAGACGTGCGTGCAAAGGAGCTTGCAGAGGCGGTTGCCGAATTGCCTCAACACATAGAAGAGATTTTGGAGAGAAAAGAAGAGATAGAAAAGATAGCGAAAAAATATGCGAATGTATCCAACATGCTCTACATCGGGCGCAAGTACAATGTTTCAACCGCGTACGAGGGTGCGTTGAAGGTTAAGGAAGTGGCGTACCTGCACGCGGAAGGATATCCGGCCGGCGAAATGAAACACGGGCCTATCGCCATGATTGATGAGAAGTTTCCGACCCTCGCCATTGCCCCTTCGGATTCTGTATATGAAAAGATGATTTCAAACATTGAAGAGATACGCGCGCGCAAGGGGCCCGTGATAGCTCTTGCGACAGACGGAAACAAAACGATTGAAAAAATCGCGGATGACGTGCTGTGGATTCCTAAAACCATAGAATCTCTGACCCCGATTATTGCCACGGTTCCACTCCAGCTTTTTGCGTATTACACGGGGGTTGCCCTTGGGCACAATGTGGACCGTCCGCGAAATCTCGCGAAAGCGGTCACGGTCGAGTGAGAGAGGGTAAAGAAAACTTGTTTTCTTTACCGAACGAAGGAAGACCGAAAGCTAGGCTTACTGTTGAGTGATTGGATATTCTCGAACGAACGATGACAGAAAGGTCCCCTTACCGTGGAATAATCACCCATGGTCGACATCGGATGTCGACCATAGGTTGATGTTGACAGTCTGTTTTTCTTTTCACTCGCTACGTTTGAAGTGAACAAAAGAAATACGAAGGACTTTGAGCTTACCAATGTGGGACATCCGATGTCCCACATTGGTGGGAAGGTGGTGATGTGGTAGAATAGCGTTCATGAAAATCGCAGTCATAAAAACAGGAGGGAAGCAGTACCTCGTCACGGAAGGGGAGACTATAACCATAGAAAAGCTGGGTAGTGCGGAGGGTAGTGCAGTCTCTTTCGAGGTGCTTCTAACCGATGACGGGGCTACAACCGAGGTTGGCACTCCTCTTGTTTCAGGAGCCAAAATAGAGGGTACGGTAGTCTCGGAGGGAAAGGCGAAGAAGCTTACGGTTGTCAAATACAAGGCCAAAAGCCGTTACTTTAAGAAGCGCGGCCATCGTCAGCCGTTCACGAAGGTGAGGATCGATTCTATCTAAATATCGTCTGAAGTTTAGATGTTATAAGCGCATCTTGAGAAAAATTACGGCCGCATAACTCTATGACTTTCGAATTGCCTCTAAAAGACGCGCCTAATGCAAGAGAGATAGGGAAGTTGTTAAGGATACAACTCGAAGCGATTCGCAGGCGTACAGGCGGAGAACACAAACAGCTTACTGAAGGAGAGATTATTCAACTTATACTATGGAGGATGGACCAGTTGGAAGGAAAAAAAACACATCGGTTTCTTCAGGCTGCCACAGAATTTGAATTAGTCTTTTCTCCTCCTCGGATAAACCGAGACAGAATAAAAGAAGCTATCTTGGGGTCGCAAAAACTCAACAGAAAACCAGTGGGTTAGCGGAGAGAAAACCCCTACGCGCGATTTTTAAGCGCATTGCGAAGGGTCTCTTGATCCGCGTATTCTATCTCGGCTCCGACGGACAGGCCTCGGCCGAGCAGGGTCACGAGGAGCTCGGAATTCAAGGTTTTGATTTCTTTTGCTATTTCGTGTGCGGTGAAGTCGCCCTCGGGCGTGGTAGCCAAGGCAAAGATGATTTCCGTGATGCCACCTGCCTGCCCGCCTGCAGGCGCAGGCAGGTTTTTTTGAATGCGCGCAAGGAGTTCTTTCGTGCGCACGTTACCCGCGTTTTTCCTTTGGCGCGCAAGCGGCAACAATCCTCCCAAGACGAAATAGCGCCCGCGGTAGGCGTTTGATGCTTCCACACCCTCTATGTCCACGTCTTTTTCAACTACCATGAGGGTTTTCGGGTCACGCGAGGAATCTTTGCACAAAGAACACGGGCCTTTGATAGTTCCTTCGTCAAAACGGAAGCACGAAGGGCATTGAAAGACGCTCTTGGATAGGTTGACTATCCGCTCCGCCACATCACTCCGGAACGCTCCGTTCTTCCGCAAAAAAAACTGTACGATGCGCCGCGCTTGGCGCGGGCCGACGCCCGGAAGCTCGGAGAGAAGATCCGTAAGCTCATGAATCGGGTGCGCCATGGATTAGAAGTAATCCGGGGGTGCGCCAACCGCGACAGAGCCGCCTGCGCCGAAATTTGATGTTTCTATCGGAAGGAAGGTGGCGCGCTTCGCATCAAAGAAGAGATCTATTTTCCCCGTAGGGCCGTTGCGGTGCTTCTCCACCAGAATCTCCGTGACGTTTGATTTTTCTTCGTCGTGTTCTTTGTAGCGATCTTCGTTGTGTATGAACATCACCACATCGGCATCCTGCTCGATTGAGTTGTGAACGAGTATGTCACCGGCGACAAAATTGTGGGTACCTGGAACTTCCATGTCATACACTTCTTCAGTTTCGTTTTCCATTATCGAAACAACTTCGTCCCAATACACGCCCGATTCTGCAAGATGCACCAAGGTCTCGCTTGAGAGCGTCCGCGCGAGTGTCGCAAGTCGTGTACGGGAAACACCGGAAGCAAATACTGCAGAGCCGTTATAAGAAACTTCGAGATTTTTTGCAACTTCTCTCCAGCTCGTACCAGCCTCTTCCTTCGCGGGTTTTATAAAAAGATCCCACACTTCTTTCGGCAAGGCATCAGTATTCGGGATTGGCGCGATTTTTTGAAGTGCGGCAATGAGCATAGGCACGATGCGGCCGCGCATACCGTACGAACCGACTTGTTCGAGAAACGAAAGCTGAACAGGCGCGCTTTGCACATGCACCTGATGGCTCGCCCTGTATTTTCCCTGCGGGACGGAGCGGATTGTACTCCAGATGCCGAGCCGTAAAAGCAAATGCTGAACGTCCTCGGCAAGACCGTGGCTCGCGGTCGAATAATAGATTGCGGCTGCGTCTTTGCGCCCGGAGAGGCGCTTCCATGAAATGTTGCCGTCAGTCGCCCAGAGGTGATTGAGGAACAGGCGGATATCCTGGACAGAAGAAGAAAAAACAGCGCACGGAATCCGTTTCTCGTAGGAGCGGACTGGCAGGATGCCGAGCCTGCCGTACCAGTCGGTGATTGGATGGTGCCGCCCTCGTGCAAGGCGATAGGGAGCGGAAAGATACGTATGCCACCAGTTTTTCTGCCGGATTCGTTTTGCTGTTATGCCAAAAAGTGTGGAAGCCGCTTGCTCGACAACAGCAATATTTTCTGGATCGGCGCTCGTATAGTGAATGGGTTGCCTAGGTAATACACACCCATCGCCTAAGAGATGCGCCAAGAGAATCAATTCTTCTGTACGAAGTGCGGCAGTGGGCGAATGAGGGATGAGAGCGCGGGGTAGCGCAATTCGGTCTTCTTCCTGAAGCGCGTCAAGTCTCTGCCAGCCGCCGAGAGTGAAAAATGGATGGTTTCCCGAGGCGCGGATCGTGCGGCCGCTTCTCGTCGCGAGCGTATACAGGCGCTTTCTCCCGCTCGAGAAAACCTTTGTAGCAATCATCGGACGGATTTGATATCCGCTGTCGAGTGAAAAAACGGGGATACCGGTTTGTCCGACAAGACTTTTAATCGGCACACGCTCTCCTGTGTCGGCTCGGGTAATAAGCGTATTTCCCGCAAGACATCCAGAATCCCTCAAGTCCGACAGGCGAGGTCTGCCGCGCCTTTGTTCTATGGCGCGCGAAAGCTGGGAAAGAGCCAAGACCGGCACGTCAAGCTCGCGGGCAAGCGTTTTTAAGGAACGTGATATTTCGGTGACTTGTTGGACTAACGAATCTGACTGGCGCGAGCCCGGCGAAGTCATGAGCTGGAGATAATCCACGATAAGAAGTCCGATGCCGTGCTCGCGCTTCAGACGGCGCGCGACGGAGCGCATGATAAGCGCGTTATTTGCCGGTTGGTCATCCACGTAGATGGACGCTTTGGACAAGCGCTCCATGGCATCCCGTATGCGCTCAAATTCCTCGTCGGAATCAATTTTTCCCGTGCGCAATTTCCACGCGTCCACCTTCGCTTCCGCCGCAAGCATGCGGTCAACGAGCTGTTGAGAACTCATTTCAAGCGAGAAGATGCCTACAGGAGTGCCGTGTTGGATAGCGGTCTGCCGCGCGATATCCAAGGCAAGCGCGGTTTTGCCCATGGAAGGCCTCGCCGCAAGAATGATGAGGTCTGACCGCTGGAAACCGGCAAGGAGGTTATCAAGGGACGCGAAACCCGTCGGCACGCCGCGCATCTCGTGGTCGCCTTTGTGCAAGGCGTCAAAACGTTCCCACGCTTCTCCCAAGGTGTCGCGAAGCGCCACGAATTTTCTCAAAGTAGGGGAGCTGGTGACTTCGTAGATTCTTTTTTCAGCCGAATCCAAAAGGTCCTCTATGTCGCGGCCTTCGTCGTATCCCAATTCCCCGATGTCGGAAGATGCTTCTATGAGTGCCCGCATCATCCCTTTTTTTTGGACGATTTCTCCGTAATATTTGAGGTTTGCAGAGGTAGGAACCGCGGAAACCAGTTCTGCAAGGTAGCTGTTGCCGCCCGCGCGCTCCAATTCGCCCAGTTCTTTGAGGCGGTTCGCGGTTGAGAGAAGGTCAATCGGGTTTCCGGAGCCGACGAGGTCAAGCATCACACGGAAAATGATGCGGTGTTTTTCAATATAAAAAGAATCCGCAGAAACGATGTCCGTTACTTCATGGATGCCGTCTGGCTTCAGCATAATGGAGCCGAGGAGCGCCCGTTCGGCATCGGTTGATTGCGGGGGGATGCGGGGATTCATCCCGTTAGAAACAGATCGCGATCTTAACGCGCTGCTCGATTAGGCTTACGTAATATTGGTTTGTTTTGTAGTTGCGCATATATTCATCGACCATTATACGCGATCGCGGTTTCTAACGGGATTCAGAGTTGCCATAAGGTCATTGTAGCACTGCGGCATTTCCGCAAAACCCGCCATAAGGCGGGTTTTGCGGAGGGTATTCCACTGTGTTATCCACTCATTTGACAAAAAAAGCGCTATAATGTGTTCTATGAAAAACTATAATGTCTATGAAAAAGTTGGCTTGCCGCTCGTTATTGTAGTTGTCGCAGGCGTTTTTTTGATATACGGAAATTACGGACCTAAATCTGAGTCAGAAGTTATAGGTGAGTCAGAAGTAACAGAGATGAGCGAACAGAGTGGGATTTTTAACGGATATTATGAGGGGATTTCAAGACAAGGATGGGAAGAGACGGAAACGTGTCGTACCCTTGTTGTGTCTGATGGTCATGCCGGTCTTATAAAATATTTTAAGGATATGATTCTCCTCGATGGAAATACTGTACAAACGTTATCCTCTGAAGGAAATCTAAGAATCAATTTACCGTGGAATGAAATTTCGGAATCAGATCGCTTAACAATTCAATCATCAACAAAGAATAAGAATGTTAGCGTAGAGCTTAAGAAAAAAATTCAAGTCCCAATGGGAGCAGGCCCATGCACTAGTTTCTTTAATTTTATAAGGGTGAATTAAGGCGTGTACTAGAGCCACTTTCTTTTTTTGAAGTATGCGAAAAAGAGCCCCATGACGATTGCCATGGTGCCGGTGATGACCCAGAAGTCATGCGGCATGCCGAGAATCGGTGTATAGACGGTATTCATACCGAAAAGGGACGCAAGCAAGGTTAAGGGGAAGGTGACGAATGCCATGATGGTCAGGTTCTTCATTATCTCGTTTTGGCGGGTGGAAAGGAGAGAGTCGTTGGTATTCCGGAGTTCCGTCGCGGTGTCAAGAAAGCCGATGACGCGGTTGTACAAGCGGAAGTGCAGAGCCGTGATGCCCCGCAGATGGTTCCGAAAATTCTCTCCAAACAATTGCACGCCGGCGCGCTCCAAAGACTCCAGCGTTTCCCGATGGGTTCCCAATGTCCGCTTGTGGAGCAGAAGTTCCTTGCTGACGCCGGAAATCGCGGGAACCATTTCGTGCTCGTGTCCGGAAAATATGTCTCCTTCTATCCGCTCCACCGTGTCTTCAATCGCCTCTAGTTCGTTTTCAACGCTTTTGTACAGGCGCTGGACTATCTCAAAGAGGATATGGCCGCTATGCATCTTCCCCTCGACCCGCTTCAAAAGGGTCGCCGCTTCGAAGGTGCGAGAAAACTCTTGAAGCGCGTTCACCGGCTCGTAATGTACGGTAATAATGAATTGTGTACCGACGATTATATCTACTTCCTGCGCGCTTGTTCCGCCGCGCGTATGCCGTATGGCAGGGAAGTGGAGGACCGCATAGGCGAATTCGGCATACAAATCCACATGCGGTTTCAAGGTGGGGCCCAGAAGCTCTTCCGTTAAGAGCGGCCCCAAGGAAAATTCCTTATCAATATTTTCCACTTCTTCCGAAGTCGGCGCTTCAATATCAATCCATGTTGTTCCCTGATACTCGTATCGGCTGATCATCCCGTTAGAGGCAGGATGCCAGAGGCATCCGTGCGTGAATTAGTTTTTGAAAAAATTCGACCATACCCTGTGACAACGACAACCCATTGTATCTCGATACCGTTTGAGCCTCTAACGGGATCATGCGTTCAGTATAGTATGCGTTTTTCGGCACCTCTTCCTTCTTACGTGTTCTCTGTGATAATCTATCCCGATGGACGACACGCCGCGCTTTGGTATGCGAACTGCCCTCATCGGAGCGGTTATTCTTATTGCGGCGAGTTTTTTCGCTGGAACCGAAGCTTCGGGGCTTCTGCGGGACACATCCGCAAGCGCCAACACTCTGCCGAACGGAGCGAATCTGGGGCCTCTCTTCACCGCATGGGAAATTTTGGACGAGAATTTTGCTCCTGCAGGTACTAGCACGGAGCCACTGACGACTGAACAGAAGATCTGGGGCGCGGTTTCGGGTCTTACCGCTTCATATGGAGACCCCTACACTGTTTTTCTTCCTCCGGCCGAAAAGACCATTTTTGAAACGGCCATCGCGGGAGATTTTCAGGGAGTGGGAATGGAAATCGGAATCCATGAAGGCATACTGACCGTAGTTGCGCCTCTCAAAGACACTCCTGCCGATTTGGCCGGCATAGAAAGCGGCGATAAGATATTCAAGATAGACGGCAAAGATACAGCGGGGCTTTCCGTAGAGAAAGCGGTCGGACTCATACGCGGTCCAAAGGGCAGTACGGTAAAACTTCTCTTAGCGAGAGGTGGCGCAGAGCCGTTTGAGGTATCGGTGGTTAGGGACACTATCACGCTTCCGACCATAGACACAGAAGCCCGTGATGACGGCATTTTTGTCATAAGCATCTACAATTTCAACGCGCTCGCGCCGGATCAGTTTCGGCAGGCAGTGGCCGCATTCGCGAATACCGGCTCACACAAGATGATCATGGATTTGCGCGGCAATCCGGGCGGATACTTGGAAGTCGCGGTTGACATGGCGAGTTGGTTTTTGCCGGTTGGCACGTCGGTGGTGATAGAGGATTTCGGCGGCGGAGAAGAAGAGCGCGTGTATCGGAGCCGCGGGTACAATGTGTTCGACAAGCTCAAACTCGTAATTTTAATTGACGAGGGTTCGGCGTCCGCCTCGGAAATTCTTGCGGGCGCCTTGCATGACCATGGAAAGGCAACCTTGATCGGCGAGAAATCCTTCGGCAAGGGCTCGGTACAGCAACTCTTTGATGTCACGCCGGACTCATCTCTCAAGATTACCGTCGCGCGCTGGCTTACGCCGAACCGGATTTCTATCTCCCACAACGGGATTGAGCCGGACATCAGCGTGCCCTTGACCGATGAAGACCGAAAAGCCGAAAAGGATCCGCAGATGGAGAAAGCAGCTCAATACTTAAAAAGTATTTAGCGCGATACCAATATACGAATGCATGCGAATGCCACGAATGAACATCTACAATATTTTTCTTTTCCGTATTCGTATCGTTCGTTGTAATTCGTAAGTAAAACTTTCTCCCTGCACTCGCTCGAATAAATCAAATGAAACATTTTCTTTATTACTCGCTCGCTTGGTAGTAAAATATTCGTATCATGAAGATTATCTTATTGCAAGACGTTAAAAAGGTGGGTCAGCGGGGGAGTGTGGTAACCGTAGCCGACGGCTACGCGCAGAATGTGCTCTTGCCAAAAAAACTTGCGGTTGCCGCGACGCCGGAGAATCTGAAGCGGTGGGAAAGGGAAGTTGAGGGCGCGCAAAAGCGGAAGGCCTTGGACGAAGCCTCGGCGCAGAATATCCTTTCAGCGATAGAGGGAAAGACTGTCATCATTCACGCCCGCGCGAACGAAACAGGGGGACTATTTGAAGCGGTGCATAAAAACCAAATTGTGGACGCTATTCGAAAAGAATTACACATTTCAGTACCAGAAGAAGCTCTTTCAATTTCTGAACCCATTAAAAAAGTGGGGGAATGGAAAGTCTCTATTTCTCTTCATGGAATTTTGGGCACAGTTATGGTGGCAGTGAAAGCTTAGAACCCCGTTTAGTTTTTAAGTAAAAAGTGGTACACAACAGCACCCATACCTCCTAATGCACCAACAGTAGCTAACGTTAAGATGACCTCACCAGTTTTAGTTGTGGCTAGTCTGTCAAACCTAGAATAAAGAGGTTCTCTACTCGCGCCGAGTGCCGTATTCTCTTTTCTTATATCTATACGTTGATCCATAAATTTAATATGTTTAATGCCGTAATCTTTGCTGTTCTTCAGCAATTATCGTTGTCATTCCACAACATTCACCCACACTCTGGCAAGGACTTGTAGCTCCATTAGTGCAACCCGCTGCACAGCCATTTGTACCTAGAGCATATCCATGTCGACATCGAACACAAAAATTTTTTCTCTCATTTGTTCTTGCCAACACTCCATCACGATGCGGCGCATCTTTGTAGTAATGTCTGGTATCGTAAACCTTATCGCCGGGCTCAAAACGCTCTACTCCTGCTGATTCGGCGGTCATTGTATTACTTCACCTCAACGACATTTCGCCTTACGACGCTTCCGTCAAAACGGTTTTTGCGGATGCTTTTCACGGCAACGACGCCGTCTTGAATCGCATACAGCGTATGGTCCTTGCCGACGCGCACGTTCTTGCCCGCCATAAACTTCGTGCCTCTCTGGCGGATAATGATGTTTCCTTTCCGCACCTGCTCGCCCGCATAGAGCTTCACGCCCAAGTATTTTGGCTTTGAATCGGTAAGGTTTTTTGCTGAACCTGCGGCCTTTTTTGTTGCCATTTTGAATTAGGTTATAGGTGGTAGGTTACAGGTTGTAGGTAATGCGGGAAAACACCCGCTGTCAGGATATACTGGAACCGTGCCTATCTTACAAGATATCTGGCTACGAATCAAGGCGGTTCCGCGGGATGACTGGATGGTCGCGGCCATCATTTTTTTGGTGGCGCTTCTCGCGTTCGGGCTTGGCAGGCTCTCCATCATCTACAGTGAAGAAGGGGAGTTCAAAATAGAGTATCCACAACAAAGTGCCGCCGCGGTACTTTCGCAAAACGCGCAACCTGGAACGCAAAACGCCGGAGCGAATGAATCCGACGTTACGAGTTCTATGCTCCAAGTTCCATCGTCGGGAGGCTACGTGGCCTCCAAAACCGGCTCAAAATACCACTTGCCATGGTGCGCGGGCGCGCAATCAATCAAAGAAGAAAACAAAATTTATTTTGCCACGAAAGCGGAGGCCGAAGCGAGGGGGTATACACCCGCAGCAAATTGTAAGGGCCTGTAACTAGGCTTTAGCTATTAGGCTTTAGGCATTAGGAAAATTCTTTTTCCCGATTTTTTGAGTTACACTAGCGCCTAGAGCCTAACGTCTAATTATGCTAGTTATTGACATTGAAGCTTCAGGCACTGACCCGAGCAAAAACTCCATTCTCTCCATCGGAGCGTTGGATTTTGATAATCCAAACAATCAGTTTTATGACGAATGCCGCGCGTGGGATGGAGCACACATAAACGATGAAGCGCTTGCCGTGAATGGTTTTACGAAAGAAGAGGCGACCGATCCGGTTAAGAAAACCGAGACCGAGCTCATTCAGGCTTTTATCGCATGGGCGGAAGATGCCAGAGATTGGACCTTTGCAGGGCAAAATCCTTCATTTGACAGGGATTTTGTTGCGGCCGCCTGTAAGCGCGCGCACTTGGATTTTCCATTTGCCCATCGCACGCTCGATACCCACACGATGGGCTACATGCACATGGTGAAGCGCGGCATTGTGCCACCCTTTGATGCAAAAAAGCACCGAAGCAATCTGGACCTCGACCTACTTCTTGAATATGTCGGGGTTCCTGAAGAGCCCGCGCCCCACAACGCCTTGACCGGCGCCATGTGCCACGCGGAAGTCATTTCGCGCCTTCTCTATGACCGAGGGCTTTTACTCGAGTTTGAGGTGTATCCGATACCTTGGACGGTGCCGCGCATCGCCTGATTGGGCAGAAGTTCGCGAGAGCGTAAATAGGAATCCAGGTTTCCCGAATCGTACGGGTCAAGATCGCCGGGACCATCTAGGCCGAATAAAAAACTACTGATGCCGTGGACAGAATCATTTCTGTGGGTGAAATGCGCGAACGCGAACGGGTAATCAAACTTGTCCGAAACGACGAAGTCCACTGAACGGGCGATGCCGGGCTGTACCTGCTCCACGCACTTCCGCATCCAATCTTGGTTGGTTATAAATGCTCCTTTCGGATGATGTTCAAGAACTCCGGAGATGCCGCGGACGAATTCCGAATCCGGATTTAGATGATTAATCCCGCAAAAATCAGGGTTGAATCCGAAAGCAACAGATGTGGCCTTTTTTGCCCGTTCAACCAGCCGTCTATGATTCCTGAATCTCGGTATGACAATTTCGCTCTCTTCCGGAGGAAAAACTTTTTCTATGCAATCTTCAACTGCCCGGATCCTCTCGGGGGCTTTTCCGGTTGCCTTGAGGAGGAGAATCAAACTCCCGGCCTGGGCAAAGTTGAAGTAAGATTTTTTCTTTGAAAAGCCGGTATAGAGAGCCTGACGACTGCGCCCTATCATGGCCGCCACTTCCGCGACTTCCAAACCGGTACTCCGCAAAAGTTCTCTATCCCGTTCCGACATCCGCGTTATACTACTCCTTATGGACGATAAAATCACGCCTCCCACGATCCACCGCATGGAAGGGGAGCTTATGCTTTGCGATCCGGAAAAGACGGACCAGACACGAGATGTTGAGTCGTGGCGCATCTTTAAGATCATGGCGGAGCTTGTGGACGGATTTCAACTTCTCCGAAAGTATCGCCTTGCCGCCACCTTCTTCGGCTCGGCCCGTACCAGTTTGGACGAAAAGATATACGCGGATGCGGTTGCGCTTTCCGGCAAACTCGCCGATTCGGGCTTTACGATTATGACTGGCGGGGCTTCCGGCATTATGGAAGCGGCGAGCCGTGGCGCGTATCAAGCGGGAGGGAAGTCTGTTGGCCTCAATATCAACCTTCCTCTGGAGCAGGGGGTAAACCAATACCTGACCGACCGGCTGGCCTTTAACTACTTTTTTACCCGTAAGGTCATGCTCGCTTTTGCTTCGGAGGTATACATCTTCTTTCCGGGAGGATTCGGCACTCTAGACGAGTTTTTTGAGATTCTGACTCTTGTCCAGACAGGGAAGGTGAAGCGCATTCCGATCATCCTCTATGGCAGGGAATATTGGGCGCCCTTTCTTGAGCTTTTTGAGAAACACCTCCTTCTCAAGTACCAGACCATCTCAAAGGAAGATTTAAAGCTCTATAACGTAGTAGATTCGGTAGAGGAGGCCTATGAGGCTGTTTTGAAGCTGGTTAAGTGCTAGCTTATTCGGAACGAACGCGGAAGGTACGCAGACTAGACGCGGACTCATAAAGAAAAGCTCTACCCCCATTTGATGACCGATGACTGGTAACCATTTTATGGCTCTATAGAGCCATATATTGACATATTTTGGATACATGTCCTTGACACGATAGGTAAGATATGCTAACCTATTAAGAGCTGGCTTTCGGGCCGGCTTTTTCATTGCCCGCCGAAGCTTTTAGCGGAGGAGGGTGTTGGCCCGAGAATTGGCTACCTAACCTATGATAGTACCTCTTCTATTCATTATGGCCGGTATAGCGTTTGCCGCACCGTCCGCTCTTGGGGACGACCTTGAACATGAGCTCTCACGAAACCCCGAGAGTATGAGCATTTACGTTCGCCAGTACTTCTCCGAGGACCCTATTCTTGCGGACATCGCGTGGTGCGAATCCCGCATGCGTCATCTGGGTAAAGACGGAGAAATCTTCGTGGGGAAGATTGACTCTGATGACACCGGCATCATGCAGATCAACACCCGTTACCATGAGAAGCGCGCGACCGAGCTCGGATATGACATTTACAGTCTTTCTGGCAACCTCGGGTATGCTCAGTATCTTTATGAAAAAGAGGGAACGCGCCCGTGGCTTTCCTCAAGCCCTTGCTGGGGAAAACTAGCTCAGAAGTAACTCAAAAGTAATACGCAGACCGTACGCGGACTCACACGAAAAACCTCCCATTCGGGAGGTTTTTGAATTGTGTTAATTTAGTACGGCCGTGGCAAATTAACACATACAAGTTCGTAGGAAAGCGTTGTTTAGCGTCTTCGTCTGGGTAACCGTCCGATAATCTCGGCACCAAGTGCTTTAGCTATTTTCTGAGGATCAAGTTTTTCTGTCGGCGCGCCCGTATCGACAATACGAATGACAGTTTGGTTAATAGGGACGATGCGCGAGACTGTTTGCCCATCGTTTGTGCGAGGCGGTGCTATTTCCGGATGTGCTCGCCGGAAGGCATCCTCTTGACGCTTCAGATACTCAAAGAATGTCTTTCTGGGGGACTTCTTTTTTTCAAACATCCAAATAACAGAGTATCAGAAAAAAACCGCCTCACCGGCGGGTTTTTGAATTCGGACGATGAAATATAGTGCGCGATACTTGGTATCTCGATTTTTCTATAACATTATATGGAAAAGGCACACCGCACTCCGGACAGTTAGTCGTTTTGCCTCTTTGCACCCAAAATTTTTGTGGACAGGCCATGCAGAGAACCTCCTTTCTGCGTGGATGCTCCTTGTCCTGGTTGCGTAACCTCTCACGCGGACGCTGCATCTTTTCTGCTCGTGAACTCCTGTGCATGACGGATATTCTACCCCTCTCGTTTACGTGCGCAAGAAGGTGGGGAAGGGTCTTAGCCAAGATTATATAAGCTTCGCACAATATATCTTTTGCGAAGTGTCCATATCCACATAACCCTCCGCCCCTTAGAGCCTATCCCAATAGGAACTTTGCGACTGCGCCAGCCATCCTGCGGCTACGACGCTTCGTCTCGAATATATCGTATATTTAATACGTTATATTCTCCGACTCGCGTCTCGCTCGCAGGATGACTGGCTCGTTACGCAGACCCTATTGGGATAGGCTCTTAATGAATCCAGCATGAAAAATTTTAAATACTCGTTTTTACTTTGGTTCGCTTTGTCAGCGGCAACTCTTGTTTCGTTACTATCTGCATACCTCTACTTGTCGCATAATGAAGCGCGATCCTCCGCACAGAAGCAGTCTTCGGAAAACCAGCAAGTGCCACAATTTGAACCACGGCTCTTGTGGTCGCAGGCGACTTCATCCGCCGAATGGCAGCCGAGAGATTCGGCTGTCAGTTTTGTTTTCCAAAACAAAATGTGGACAATGGGCGGCCTGAACGGCGACAAAGAAGTCGCCACTAACCACACGGTTCGCTACTGGGAAGCTCCGCACTTTAACGATATATGGGCGACCGAGGATGGGATGCATTGGGAAATGATGAAGGATACAGCTGAATGGCCGCCCAGAAGGTCAATGTCAGTCGTCTCATTTCGCGACAAATTATGGATGTTCGGCGGGTGGAGTCCAATCACCGGATACACCAGCGATGTCTGGCAATCAGACGACGGTATCGTGTGGACACAAGTTATTTCGGAAGCTCAATTTCCAGCCAGAGAAGGACAGACTGCGGAAACATTTCAGGGAAAGATTTGGCTATTCGGAGGAGTTAATTATGACAAGCACGAAGTAAAAAATGACGTGTGGTATTCAGACGACGGGCTTCTGTGGCACCAAGCGACAACAACAATTCCATGGAGCCCGCGATGGGATCATGCTACTGCCGTTTTCAACGGAAAAATATTTCTTGCGGGCGGCATGAATCTATCCGACCAAATATTCAAGGATGTGTGGTCGTCGTCTGACGGGTTTAATTGGAAACCAGTAACCACCTCGGCGCCATGGCAAGAACGGCAAGGCCACTCTCTCGTTGTATTCCACGACACGCTGTGGATTATCGGAAGATTGAATGACTTTGAGGGAGGAGGTGCGAACGATGTGTGGTACTCCGATGATGGGATAACGTGGCAAAAAACAAATACTGATCCGTCGTGGCTCGGGCGGGAGGATCATTCCGTTTTGATTTTCAATAATCGAATCTATGTTTTCGGCGGCATGGATTCAAATTGGCAATGGCGAAATGATGTGTGGTTTTCATCAAATTAAAAATGGGCAACCTGTCAAACAAAAAATTACTTGCCGCGTGTGCTCTATGCGTTGGTGTTTTTTCTATCGCGTCCCACCTTCTGGCTTTGAAAAAGCCGTTAAGTTCTGTTTTGGTGCTGTAATTATACACTTCGCGCGAACTTTCTTTGAGCAGAACCCCGACTAAGGAAGCCAGCCCGCCGCCGCTCGCTAACGCTCGCCAGCCAGCAAAAAAGTTTTCCTCGCATTTTTTGATTTGCGCGCGCCAATTTTTTTCTTCTAAAAGGAAAAGAAAACTTTTTGGCTGGCTTCTGCTCCTGACAGAGCAGGCGGCGGGTGCGGCCTCTTTTTGTATTCGCTCCGGCATGGCGGAATTCCCCCCAAACCCAGTATGAGGAGGAATTTTCCATTTGCTCCGCTGTTTTCTTTTGGCGAATTTCGGGCGGGCAATTTTGGTGGTTAAACCATATTCACTTTCTTTCACTAACGAAAGTCAAAGATTCCACGACAATACCCATTTCCGAAAAAAGCGGCATAGCGTTTCCTGGTGAAAGATCGGCAATACTCAAGCGATATTTATTGTCCGGAGTATTAACGATTGTCCACATTCTACCGTCGGTATAGACCGCTTCCTGCCCGTCTATGTGAGTTTTATAGTAGTTGCCATAGTCATCTTTTGATTGAGAGTAGCCAGAGGATTGGCCTAACAACCATTCTTCTGCAGACATTTGCTCATCATTTTCAGCAACACTTACGATTATCTTACTGTTATCATCGCTTTCGCTCTCATCCTTTGCAGAAAGCACTATCCAGCATGTACTATCGCAAAACTCAAAAACCTCTAAATGCGGAGGATATTTAAAAGAAAATCCAAAATCACTCTTATATATTTGAAAGGTTTTCGCGTACTCTGCGTATTCTTCGCTTGTACCTATGCTTGGTATAGAAACATAATCGCCAGATTGACTTTCTCCTTCGCCAACTAGCGTTTTATCTGATACGAATTGGGTGGCTAGGTAAAAAGAACCCATCAACCCCACTACAACCAAAAGTAACAGCGTGTACTCGCTGAATATACTGGAACGAAACCACTTTATGTTATCGTGAAGTCCTTTCATGTTTCTTTGAGTTTATCGAAAAAAATTGTCCAAAACTACCGAAGCAAACATTCTTATCGTTTACATATTACGAAATAATAATCTTATTCAATATATCTCTACGTTTTTCAACATTAGGCATACTTAGCGAAAGCGGTTTTTTTCTCTCTAACGTTCGGAGATACAACGAAACAGAAAATATATCGATATTCTCAAAATTCGTTGTGAACTTTACATCTAAATTAGATACCTTTTCAGTGAAAAAGGGGTTGTTGTCTTTTTTGTTGGATGAAATTGGCATCCAATATATTAAGAGTGGTTTCTGTTGCTGTTGATAGTTGTTTATTTTTTGCTCTTCCATATATTGCTTTACATTTTCATTGCGGGCAGGATTCATGCGTAAAAGTACCTTTGTCACAGAATTTGGTTTAGCGTCTCTCGAAAAAACATTCTTTTGTTGCTCCCAATGATACTGAGAGATTTTTCGGACTTCATCACCATTTGCTTTCATGGGTAACGAACGACCACCGATAGCTGTTGCTGACCAATTTTTTATTTCACATTGATATAATATGTTTTTACCATTCTTCCCATGAACATATATCCACTTATCCAGACGTTGACCTTTTGTAGTACCCTGTGTTATCGGTCCATCAAAAATTTTTACCCTATCACCCCTCGCTTCCAAGTAGTTCTTAAACACGGAAGTGTTAAGGTCTTCGCCAATCACACTTACTATAGCGGTAGCATGTCCACGACTTTCTGCTTCTTCATCAAAAAATCTTAGAGTTTCTCCTACGTTTATTTTCATAATTTTATTCCGAACAAGTTACTACTGGTGCGCGGGAGAGGACTTGCACCTCCACGCCCTTACGGGCACTACCACCTCAAGGTAGCGTGTATTCTATTTCACCACCCGCGCAGATTTTGTCAGGTTCTCCTGCCGTAACGCTTTGAATATCTTGATTCTTTTGCGTTTCAAGCAAGGAACTTTATGGGAATGATACATCTTTTAAATGATTTTCAAAGAGTCGCGTTTTGCGTATTTTAGCTGAATGGCACTGCCATTCTTTCCTTTTTATTCAAAAGAAAAACTGTGTATAAAACACAGTTTTTCTTTTGAATGTTCTAATTCTATTTTGCTTCGGCGGCGATTGGTTCCGCTGACGCCGTCTCGACTGCCGCTTGCGCAGTAGCTGAACGATCGGCGGCTTCCCTTTCGCTCTCGGTGGAGACATTCATCTCAACCATCTTGCGAAGACCCCTTCTCATTTCGCGGGCGACTTTATCACGTATGTAATAGAGTTTCGCGCGGCGCACTTTGGAACGGCGCACGATTTCAATCCGATCGATATTCGGCGAATAGAGGGGAAAAATCTTCTCCACTCCCACGCCTGAAAGAGTCGCGCGGACCGTAAAAGTAGCGCCTGCTTCGGAACCATGTTTTTTCGCCAAAACCAGCCCCTCGAACACCTGAATGCGGACGTTCTTGGTGGTCGTTTCTTTTTTGTTCGCAGCCTTGCCGTGTTTTATCTCCGTAATTTTCTGATGAACACGCACGGTATCACCCGCCCGGATATCAAGCTTCTTCCGCTCGTCTACATTGACCGGGGAGGTCGTGGTGGTTGCAATACGAACCGTCATAGAGGCGCAAAATAACATGCACTCGGCGTTTTAGCAAACGCCGAGTGCCGCGGATTTACGCGGACAGCAAAGCTCCCGCGCGAAGAAAGTCTTCCGGGAGAGGCGCTTCAAAATCTTTTTTCTCTCCATTTGGAAGCGTGAGCGAAAGTCGAAACGCATGCAAGGCTGGGCGCATAAACCCGAGAAAGCATGCTCGGCCTTTTGCATACAAAGAATCGCAGATAATAGGATGGTTAATGGATTGCAAATGAACCCGAATCTGGTGGGTACGGCCTGTTTTTGGGCGGGCACTGATAAGAGAAACTTTCTCCCCAGTCTTTGGGTCAATGCCGCGCCGTATCACTTCCCATTCGGTGAGCGCTGTGCGACGAGTCCCCTGCCCCTTCATACGAGCAGACCAGCGCGGTGGAGTAGAGCGAACGCGCTCTATCTCAGCATCAATGACACCGCGATCTTCTTTTGGATTGCCGTATACAAATGCACGATATTCTTTGAGTACGGTACGTTTCTGGAATTGCTCCTTGAGAAATGAAAAGGCTCGTGCATTCTTGGCAAGAATGATAACACCGGAAGTGGTGCGGTCTAAACGATGCACGATGCCGGGCCGCGGAACAATTTCTCCTTGCGGCGATGTCCATGCCTCGCCGACATTGTTCATCTCCGGATAGCGCGCGAGCGCCCACTCGGCAAGCGATGGCTCAATAGTGCGGCCATCGGAATGCACAATGAGTCCGGCCGGCTTGTTTACCACCAGCACATCCTCGTCTTCGTAGAGAATCGGAATGTCCATCCTTTCACCTTATCAGATTCCGTTTCTATGAGGGCGTTTTGCGTACGCTTCGCGCTCTCGCTCCAGTTCACGCATAGAGACATCAGGCCACAGCGTATCTATGGGCACAAAATCGGCATCTGTCGCTTCCCATGTTAAAAAATCAGATAAATTTCTACCACCGCCAGAACGGATAATAAGTTGCGGATCTGCAAGTCCGGCAGTCCATAGAGACGCGGAAACATCTTCCGGTGTTACCTTTCTCTTTCCCTCAATATATAAGCGATTGAATGCGTCGGTAATTTCACTGCGTCCGCCGTATGAAAACGCGATAGCAAGATCGAGTTTCGTATTGTGTGCAGTTTTTGTTTCAGCTTCCCACATCATCCGTTGGAAAGAATCGGGCATTGTGCCCGGCGCGGAAAGAAATCGTAGCCGTGCACCACCTGTAGCAAGCTCATCGATTTCCGAGGTTAATGCGCGCTTAAGCAACGCCAGAATCCCCGAAATTTCTACCGGGTTGCGCTGCCAGTTTTTTTCGGAAAAGGCATATGCATAGAGCGTGGTAATGCCTTGTGTAGGTGCCCATGTAACTAGTTCTTTCAATTTTGCGTATCCAGCTGTGTGACCTTCAACGGCAAGCAATTGCCGTGCGTCAGCCCAGCGTCGATTGCCATCCATGATAACCGCGACCGAGGTTGCCTCGGTTGGTGCTGCGTGTTCGTGTGACATATCTAGTACAAAATAGAGAACCTATCAAACCTACCGGTTGGTTTCAACCACGAGACGCCGATATCGTCAACGCGCGCAAGTAAAGGCCCGTTCTGGAGAAGTGTGAGCAGTTTCTCCAAGTTTTCTTTCTCACCTTCCGCATGTACCCGCACCGTACCGCCTGCCTGCCGTAGTGACCCTGGCGGCGCAGGCAGGTCCGGCATATTTTCTACCTCGCCAACGATATGCAACTCTCGAGCGTGGCGCATTGTAAAATCCCGGAACATGACCATCTGCACACGACCAGAGATGATTGCGTCAAACGCTGAAAGCATAAAAGACACTATACCCAAAATATGATACAAAACAGCAAGCGGGCGGTAAGCCAAGCTTGCCACGCCGCGGTTCGAAAAGAATATACATGAAACATGTACTATTCTCTTTCTCGCCTTGCGCGGTTAGCTCAGCCCCGACGTAAAGTCGGGGAGCCGACCGGAGCGTCGGCTTTGGTAGATACAATAAGGGCGGTTAGCTCAGTTGGTAGAGCAATTCCTTTACACGGAAAAGGTCGCGGGTTCGAGCCCTGCACCGCCCACCCGGCCAGGAAAGAAGCCGGTATTCGAACAGGCCCCGTAAGCAAGGCTTGCGTGGCCAACATTCTGACAAAGTCCGCTTACGAACTTTTGTTCAGTCGAGTTGAAATGTGAGCAAGCTCTCATTTCTCTCTCCTTCACAAAAGACGCGCTACGCGCTACTTTCGTAAGCAACTACGGCCCCGTAGTTTAATGGATAAAACAGGAGACTTCTAAGCTCTTGATCGAGGTTCGATTCCTCGCGGGGCCACAAAACACAAAAACACTCCCTGCGGAGTGTTTTTGTGTTTTGTGGCAGGCGGAGCGATGTTTTTCGCCTCGAAAAACCGCGAGGCGGGGTCGCGACCGAGACGAGCGACGGCGAGTCGAGAGTTGTGACCACAAAGGAACAAACAATGCCCACTGCTGGGCATTGTTTTGTACTTGGTGACAGACGGAAGCATGTTTTGTCAGCAGACAAAACAGCTGAGTCGGGGCCGGCGACCAAAACTCTGCAACGGCAGAGTTTTGAGTTGTGGGCCACATGTGGCAGGTGGAGCGATGTTTTCTGTTTCAGAAAACCGCGAGCCGGGGTCGCGGAAATTCAATCACGGAGGTGATTGAATTATCTGTGACCACAAAGAACAGGGGCGTCGGGCGAGGAATCGAAAGCCGGAGCGAGCGAAGGCAAGTGAGGCGGGGTCGCGGGTTTTGTTAGCAAACAAAAACCTGTGACCGAAAGGTGTACTGCTCCTGTAAAGGAACTTTTCATGAGCTTCATTCGGACGAGATGAAAACTGCGTTTTCGCCTCGCTCCTCCCTCGCTCCTGTAAGGAGAGATTCCTCGCGAAATCACACAAATTTTCAGTAGAAAATTATGCCTGACCGATTTTTTCGCAGTAGATAAAAATTAGTCCTTACCCATTCCCTTGGATAACAAAAATTGCCGTCTTCGGTTAGTGTGTTCATCTAAGCGATTATGCAAGATGCTCCCCGTCGGAGTAAAGGTATAAGCCTGTGCTTGTAATCTTTGAAGTTCTATATTTTCAGCTTGGGTAAGCCGCGGAGAAGACATGCTGAATATAATGCGTGGCAGGGATTGAATAACCTCCCCAAGCACTACCGATGCCCTTGCTTCGGCTCCATCATCAAGGAGTGCTTTAACTTCATTAAGATTCTCTACCGCATCAGTTATCATTTCAGGATAAAGCTTTTCAGCACCATCCCAACCTTTTTCGCCCGGTTTTGCAGAGAGGTTTTCTTTCATATTCTAATAATATCAGATGCCACATAACACTCTACCTCGCCGGATCGGAAAGCGGCGGCAGTTTGAAATTCCTTGTCTCAAAATCCGTTTTTCGCACGCGGTAGACTTCCAGAACCTTCTCTAAGTCTTTCGCGGTGACGGATGGCGCAACCTCAACGGCCGTGTCAGCCGTTCCCACGATGCCTCCCGACTGTATCCCATAAAAAAGATACCCGGCATACGCCAACTCAAACACCAGAAGGAATGCCGCAAAAAAGAGTATTAGCAACCAGTCGCGCGCCGGATGCGCTGAAAGAAGGGACACAAAGAATTTCTTTGCTTTTTCTATTGTCATAGCGAAGCAGTTTTTTCTTTTACGAAACTGATTTCAAACGTGCCGAACCATTCTTTGCCGACCGTTTCCATGCCGAACTTCTCTACGCGCGCTATGCGGGGCAATGTTTCCAAGGCCGTTGCGAAAGCGGCGAGTGAAGCAAACGAGCCGGCTGCGGTCATAACCGCGCGCACCGGCTCGTGCCG
>Ga0209542_10004455_pt1 | contig 28853 bp, 33 predicted proteins | sample RifCSPhighO2_01_FD_184028 | JGI IMG/M metagenome (GOLD analysis project Ga0209542, IMG submission 184028) | Soil microbial communities from Rifle, Colorado - Rifle CSP2_plank highO2_0.1 (SPAdes) (version 2) | ecosystem: Environmental > Terrestrial > Deep subsurface > Rock core/Sediment ...
GAGCCCTGCAGTGACGATACCCTCATCATCCTGCACAGCCATCCCTACAAGAGCTGCATCGCCTCGGAGGCTGATATGCGCATGCTGGAGCGGAGCAAGGAGAGGAATCCGGACGTCTTGATGGTGGTGATGTGCGAGCCCGGCCGCTTCTCAGTGTATGGATAAACGGAGTTAGCCAAATTTTTACACTGCCCTGACAATTTCCTAGTCAGTTATTTCTCTCACTTTATGACCCCTTTAATAACAAAACATGAGAACCCGCATTATCTGCTCTGAAATCCTTTGGTTGCCAGATTATTCTATCTACTTCTATGACCAACCCTTCTTCTTCTACATCTTGCTTGAATCTTTGATAATGTACTTTATGTTCTTCCTCGCCTTGTAATTCTAATTGGTAAACTTCTCGTATAACATCTATTGCTTCAGGAGTAGCATTTCCCCGCGCATAATAGGCTATTAATGCTTTGTAATATCTGTTGATTGCATCGCTCCTCAACTTTTTATCATTATCATAATACGGGAGGAAATTCTCGCAGATAATAATCTTGCCGCTTTTTGATAAATGCTCTTTTATAGACTTGAGAAATCTTCTTTTATCTTCATCTTCTATGTGGTGATAAGCAGAACTTGCGAGTACAAAATCAAATGTTCGACCTAACTGAAAATCTATAGCATTCATTTTAAGAAAATTCCTGCCATGTGTACTGAATCTTTTTCGCGCTGATTCGAGGAATTCATCATTTATGTCTATTCCAGTTAAATCTAGTTTAGGGTAGAATAGTCCAACATGATTAGCAAAGTTTCCAGGACCGCAGCATACATCTAATACGGAAATGGTTTTCAATTCTGTTCTCGCTTCGATTCCGCTTTCTTCATGTAGCCCACCAAATTCATTAGGCCTCTTTTTTCTCATTACTTCCTGAAGAAATAAAGAGGCTCCAGTGTACCACATATCAACTTCATTCCTCATCCCGTCTGGACCATTCAAGTACCTTTCCGATGAACCATAAAGCGTTTTCATTCTATTCTCCCAAATTGTTCTGGCTGACGAAGAACGTGTCTTAATCTATCTGTATAGCCTCCCCTTCTTGTAATCAACTCTAATGCACCGTCTCCTCGTATAAGTACTTCAGCAGCGGGCCTTTTATTGAGAAACTCCATGTGCTGACATGCCCCATATGCTCCGATATCCCTAACTAGGATGTAACTTCCCTCTTGAACATTTGGGGGAGACCTCACTGCTCCCGGAAACAGGTAGTCTCTCGAAAGGGTTGTGCAGCCGCTTAGCTTTGCGTAACCTGTTCGGTCGTTATCTTCTCTAAACTCATCAGTAAAAAAGCTGAGTTCGTGCTGTCTTTCTCGTATAGTGGCTGAGGGCATAAAGATGTAAGATCCATCAGTGTAGATTTGCTGTATTCTCTCGTTTTTCCTTGTATGAACCCTATTCATTCTTACAAGAAATTCTCCGGTATCAGCAAAGATGTCTCTTCCAGGCTCAATAGAGATTTTTACATACCTTGGGATAGAGTATTTATCAAGAAGTAAAGCTAATTGTGCGAAATATCTCTTCCATGGAAAGTGTTTTTCTTCAGAAGAACGAGCTTCATAAGCAAAAGCAAATCCTCCACCAAGATTTATTACTCTAGTTTTCGGAAAGTACTGCCTATAAGCTCGGAAAACTTCTTCAGCATGGTTGATCAGCCTGTCAAGTTTACTTCCTGTTTCCGGATACGTATGGATGGCATGGATAGATTTCCCTGATTTCAGACAAATCTTAGCTATTTCATTATATTCCGCTATTTTAAATCCAGTTCTTTGTCTTTGCTCAGGCGATAGATCTATTCTTATTCCTACGCTATCACTTCTTTGCAATGCATATTCTAATTCTTCTGGAAGTGCAACATTCACTGGTAAACCACAATTTAAGAAATATTCGAGATCTTCATCAGAAAGTGCTGTTGGTGAAACTATGCTTTCAATTCCAGATAATCCAAAATATTTTAGTTGATGATGCTCTTCTACGCTTTGAATGGTTGTACCGATCCCTTGTCCTGCTAAAATTCTAAAAAATTGAGGATGTGAGTTTGTAAAATAGGCCACAAAGATGTTTACCTTGTCAGCTAGATTTGTTCCTTCTAAAGCGCCTTTTACTCTTTGAACATTATTCTTGAGAGTCTCTTCGAAGTAAATGAATGTGGGAGTCCCACAATGCTCGGCTATCTTTCGGTACACGTCCAAATTTGTTTTTGTCATTTTACAGTGGCATCGTAGTACTAGAATATAAAAATATTTATTAATAATTTTTCAAAAACAGTAATATTTATAAGTATAATCCAATTTTATAATAAATAATGGAAAAATTGGATATAAAAGACAAGAAGTTGTTGTATTGGTTAGATCAAGACAGCAGAGCTACCAACAAACAACTAGGAAAGAAAGTAGGCTTAACAGAGCAGGCAATAGGGTATAAGATAAAACGATTGCAAGAACGAGGAGTCATTAAGAGATTTGTGGCTTTTGTCAACACACTCAGTCTTGGATACCAGCATTATAAAGTCTTTATCCAATTGCACAACACAACTGAAGAAAATGAAAAAGAAATAATCAGTTCGCTAGTAAATAATCCTAATATTCGGTGGGTTGCTTCAACAAGCGGAAAGTATGATATAACTTTTTCAGTTCTCGCCAAAACCCCTTTAGAATTCATCAGGGTATATCAAAGCATAGAAGCAAAATTTGGGAAGTATATTATTGAAAAAAATATTATCGTCAATGTTAGTTCACCAGGGTTTACACGAGATTGGCTAATTCAAAAAAGGGAATCAAAGAAGATAGAATATAAGATAAGCGAAGATGTTCAGCTTATTGATGCAATTGACAAAAAAATCCTTAAGTCAATTTCCCAGAATGCGAGGAAGAACACCGTTGATATAGCAAAAGAAATAAAATCGACAGTCGATGTCGTAAAATACCGATTGAAAAAATTAAAAGATAAGAGAATCATCAATGGGTTTACTATGCAGTTAGATCTGGCAAAAATTGGTTATGAATATTATAGTGTCTTTTTCCATATGCACAACTTAAATGAAGAGGTGGAGAAGAAGATTATTAGTTTTGCTGAAGTTCATTCCAACCTTCTTTTTGTTGTAAAAGCTATAGGAAATTATGATCTTCAATTTGAGCTAGAAGTAGAGAACTATCAGGAATTAGAGAATAATCTCAAAGATTTTAGGCATCATTTTTCAGAGTTTATCAGAGATTTTGAAATTTTGCGGGTTACTGGAGAATATAAATATGACTTTTTCCCTTTTTAATGTCTCATCTAGGGTGCTGGTTGATGTATGAATCGAAGCAGAAACGTTTATAAACAATTTGCGGCATACAGCAGCCATGGGCCAGCTTGCAGACAGCGCATGGAGCAAGGAGTTCGAGCAGCCCATCTATGCGCAGTGGAAGGCGGAAAAGAGGTACGCATTCCATAAAAACAGCAGGAAAAAGATATTCAGCATCGACACCCCCCCGCCCTACGTCAATACCCCCATCCACATCGGCCAGGCGACGACCTATGTCCTGATGGATTTCTTCGCCCGGTTCCACCGGATGATGGGGGAAGAGGTGCTCTTTCCTCTTGGCCTGGACCGGAACGGCCTGCCCATCGAGATGGCGGCGGAAAAGCGGTTCAACATCAAGCTCGGCGAGGTCAGCCGGGACGAGTTCATCGGCAAGTGCTATGAGGTGCTGGAGGAGTCCAGCGCTGCCTCGACCGAGTCGTTCCTCCGCCTGGGCATCAGCTTCAATTCCTGGGATGTGGGCACGGGCATCGGCGACGTCTATGAGACTGATTCCCCGGACTACCGCTCGCTGACGCAGGACACCTTCATCGACCTCTACGAGAAGGGACTGATCTATGAGGATGAGCGCGTCAACAATTACTGCCCGGGCTGCCAGACGACATTGGCGGACGCAGAGGTGGAATATGAGGACCGGCCCGGCCATTTCTACGATATCGTGTTCACCTGCAAGGAGACCAAGGAACAGGTCATCATCGGCACGACCCGGCCCGAGCTGATCTGCAGCCTGGGCATGATCATCTTCAACCCGGAAGACCGGCGCTACCAGCGGCTGGCCGGAAAGACGGCGATCTCCCCCCTTTACCATAAAGAAGTGCCCATCCGGGCGCATCCGGCAGCGGAGATAGAGAAGGGCACGGGCATCATGATGATGTGCTCGTTCGGGGACCTCACGGACATCCGCTTCTTCCGCGAGGAGAGCCTCCAGCCGGTCATCGCGATCGGCAAAGACGGAAAGATGAATGAGCGGGCCGGGTTCCTTGCCGGGCTTTCGGTCGCTGAGGCGCGGAAGGCCGTCGTCCGGAAGCTGGACGAGGAGGGCCTGCTGGTGAAGAAGACAGCTATCAATGGCCACCGCACCCCGGTCTGCGAGAGGAGCAAGGATCCCATCGAGTTCATCGCCATGAAGGAGTTTTACGTGAAGCAGATAGAGTCCAAGGAAAATATGAGCGTGCTCGCCCGCCAGCTGCAGGTGTTCCAGGAGAGCAGCAGGCAGATCCTCCTGGACTGGATCGCCAGCGTCAGCATCGACTGGCCCATCACCAGGAGGAGGTATTACGCGACCGAGGTCCCGCTCTGGTACTGCAATGCGTGCGGCAAGGTGATTGTCCCCCCAAAAGGGAGATACTACCAGCCCTGGAAAGAGGATCCCCCAGTCAGGAAGTGCGCATGCGGCAGCGCGGATTTCCGAGGCGAGAGCAGGGTGTTTGACACCTGGTTCGATTCTTCCATCTCCCCCCTGTATATCCTGAAGTACTCACGCGATGACGCCTTCTTCAGGAAGAGCGCGCCCTGCACCCTCCGCCCCCAGGGGAAGGAGATTGTGCGCACCTGGCTGTATTATACCCTCCTGAAATGCTACCTGCTCACCGGCAGGCTGATCTTCCGCGATGCGTGGATAAATTACCATATCGTGGACGATAAAGGCTATAAGATGTCCAAGAGCAAGGGCAATGTGATCGACCCAAGAGAGGTCCTGGACAAGTTCGGCGCAGAGCCCTTCCGCCTGTGGTCGGCGATCGAGGGGAATCTGGAGCGGGGTGATTTCCGCTGCTCGTTCGAAAGGATTGAGGGCGCGCAGAAGACCCTCACCAAGCTCTGGAATGTCGCCCGGTTCGTGTCCCTGTTTCCCGAGGCCAAGAAAAGCCCCCTGCAGGCGGCAGACCAGTGGATCGTGCAGGAGCTGGACACGCTGATTGAGTTCAGCGCCAAACAATACGGACAGTATGATTTCCATAACCCCGCTGCGGCCATCAAGCATTTCATCTGGGAGACCTTCGCCTCCCATTACCTGGAGCTGGTGAAGAGCAGGGCGTACAACCGCGACGGCAGGTTCACCAAGGCAGAGCAGGATGCCGCCCTGTTCACTCTGCACTACAGCCTGGACACCGTCCTCAAGCTGCTCGCTCCCATCATCCCGATGGTGACCGCGAAGATATATCTTGAGTTGCGCGGCAGAGACATCCATGCAGAGCAGTTCCCCAAGCCAGGGGTGAAGGCAGAAACAGGCATCACCAGCGAGGACATCATAAGCCTCAACAGCGAGATCTGGAGGAGCAAGAAAAGCCAGGGGAAATCATTGCGGAGCGAGATCATGTCGCTCACCATCCCGAAGAAGCTGGAAGGCCTGGCGAAAGACATCCAGGCCATGCATCAGGTAAGGGAGATAATGTATGGGGATGAAGTGAAGATCGTGGTATAATAAGTATAGGCAAAAGAAAAATCAAAGGAAAGGCAGATTTTAAGTCGCTGTAATCAGTTTCAGTCCATCAACATCCGGCTGGAGGATGATCTCCTCGCCTTTTTTCAGCTTGTAGTTCTTGACGATCTCATTAGGGAACCGCACCCCCAATCCGGTGCCGACCTTGATTATCTTTATCTCTTTGCTCATCCGTTCCCGAAGGGTGTCCATTGCCGCGGCAAGCGTATTGTTCTCGGTGATGGTGAAGCCGCATTGTTTGCAGTGAAGGGAATCGATTTCTATCCCATACCCGACGCCAAATTTCGTTTTTTCCAGGGTGTTTTTGCACTGGGGACATGATTTTGATGCCATTTCCGTTTACCTCCAGACTGTGGTTGCGGCGTTTATCTCTTTTTCACCACCGGCCCCTCCGGCGTGTCATTCACCAAGAATCCCATCCCGGCGATTTCCTCCCGCAGTTCATCTGCCCTCCTGAAATCCTTCTGTTTTCGCGCCTGCTCGCGCCGCTCCACCAGCCCCTGCACCGCGGCAGGGATGGCTGCCTCCCTCCGCTCAAGGTGGGCAAGGCCCAGCCCGAACACCCGGTCAAAATCCAGGATCAGCGCGAGTTTCTCTTTGTTCCCCAGCTGCGGATCCCGCACCACTGCCCAGAGCACTGCCAATGCCTTGGGCATGTTGAGGTCGTCAGCGATGGCAGCGGCAAACTGATTGGCGTAGGTGTTCTTTATCGGTTTACTTGCTGGTTGCTCCTGAAACGACAGAACATTTTCCCTGAGCGTAGAGAGCGCCTGCCGCGCCTGCTGCAGCGCATCGTAAGAAAAAGTCAGCGGCTTCCGGTAGTGCGCCGTCAGCGTGAAATACCGGTAGTCCAGGGGGTCAAAGCCCCGGTCCAGGAGCGTCTGCAGGGTGATGAATCCCCCTCCGGACTTTGCCATCTTCTGCTGGTCGAGGACAAGGAATTCCCCATGCAGCCAGTAGTTCACCCAGGGCTTCCCGGTCGCTCCCTCAGACTGCGCGATCTCATTGGTATGATGGACAGGGATATGGTCAATTCCGCCGCAGTGGATGTCAATCTTCTTCCCCAGGTATTTCATCGCCATGGCGCTGCACTCGATGTGCCAGCCCGGGAAGCCCTCTCCCCACGGGCTCTCCCAGCGCATCACGTGGTTTTTGAACTTGCTGCCCGCCAGGGAGAACCAGAGGACGAAGTCCTGGGGGTTGCGCTTGTTCCGGTCGACAGCGATCCTCTTGCCTGCCTGGAGATTTTCCAGGTGAAGCCGGGCCATTGCCCCATACTGCCTGAACGTCGAGATGTCATAGTAGAGGTTCCTGTCCGGTGAAAGGTAGATGTGCTTTTTCTTCTCCAGCTGCCGGATGAGCGCGATCATCTCGGGGATATGGTCAGTCGCCCTGCAGACGACCTCCGGCCTCAGGATATTCAGCCGGGCGGCATCAGAGAAAAAAGCGTCGGTGTAGAACTGCGCGATCTCCCAGACAGTCTTCCCCTCCCGCTGCGCTCCCTTCTCCATCTTGTCCTCCCCCTGGTCAGCGTCAGAGGTGAGGTGCCCGACATCCGTGATGTTCATCACCTGGGTGACGCGCATCCCGGCGTGCTGCAGCACGCGCTTCAGGATATCCTCGAAGATATAGGTCCGGAGATTGCCGATATGCGCATAGTTATAGACCGTGGGCCCGCAGGCATACATCCCTGCTTTGCCTTTCACCAGGGGCACAAATTTCTCTTTCTTCCGGGAGAGGGTATTGTACAGGGTGAGCGTGCTCATGCTATCGTGATTTTGTCTCTTATCCCTATATTAAGCTTCTCCTTTGCCGAGCCGCCCCTGACCGAGATCTCCAGGGTGTTGGAGGATCCGGTGATGAGAAAAGGCATGCCGGAAGGGGCCTCAGCATAGGTCGCATAAAACGGCATCTCTTGCCCATTGACCAGGTATGCCTGCTTTCCTAAGGAGAGCAGCGTCGTGATGATATTGCCAAAATGGTCGATATGAACAACCTCTCCCTCCCGGCCATCCCACACAAAGGAGATGGCCTCGCGCAGCTCCGTAGCCCTGCCCAGCGAAGGGAATGCAGCCCCTGCCTCCAGCATACCTGCTGCCGGAGCAAACACATCCCGGCCATGGAAAGTAGCAGATGCGCCGGCTGTCGGAAGTGCAACTGTCTCCAGCAGCCCGTCATCATGGCAGGCCGGATGCAGCAGCCCGTTATCCGGGCCGATAAAGGTATAATGGCTGGTTTTGACAGCCACTGCCTGGCGCTCGCTTCCCACCCCGGGATCCACAACAGCCAGGAATATGGTCCCCTCTGGAAAACGCCGGTAGTTCTGCAGGAGCAGCCAGGCTGCCTGGCGGACATGCTGGGGCTCTACCCCATGGTATAAGTCAATGATCTGGGCATGGGGAGCCTTCTGGAGGATAACTCCCTTCATGATGCCCACATACTCGCTCTGCCCAAAATCAGTCAAAAGAGCTATCATCAGGGGGAGAAATTGGGCATTCTTTATAAGATTGTCCACCAGTATATTAATCACTATAAAGTGAATTTAAAAGGGAATATTTATAAAGAAGTAAAAAGTACCGATTCCTGGTAAAAACGGGGAGATCCCAGAAAGTTTGGCCTATTCCAGAGCAGCATCCCTAAGGGATAATAGCGCTTTCTTATGCTGGTCAAAGGTCTTTTGATCGAATCTTCCGTACACCCCTGCAAGCCCGTCTCTAAACTGTTTGGAGTCCACTTTCTCCATTATTTTTGACAGCCGATCATGGAGATTATAGCGTGATGATACCTCAGAGATGATCCACTTTTTGTCCTGGGCATGGGGGAGCATCATGAAGATATCCCGTATGTCCGCAGGCCTGCAGGAGATTATTTTCATTGCCAGCAGCGCATCAGCATTGATGATGCGCAGCTTGAGTTCCTCCGGTATGGTCTTTCCCTTTAAGATACGCATTTTCGAATGCGCAAATATCCATTCAGCGGTGAACAGGGCGCCGGTTGCCCGGTCGCTGACATTCCGGACCATGACGTCCATGCTCACGGCAAAACCATGCTCGATTCTTTTTTCATACCGCAAGAAGCTTCCCGGATACGGCGCATCTTGGGGAAGATGCTCTTGCCGGTAGCCGATGCCGGTGAGGATGGTGCGGATATCCTGCAGCGCAGCCTCATCGGCAATCACGATGTCGCAGTCCACGGAGAACCTGGGCAATGCATACGCATTCACCGCATATCCTCCGATGATGGCGAAGCTGCATCCCCGCAGCGCCGTCAGGCTCCTGAATATCTCCTGTTCCCGCAAGGAAAATAAATTGCTCACCATGCTCAAGCACCATATTTCTTTCTGATGTAGCCTAATGCATAGGCATATGCGTCATTTGAGCGTGCATATGTTCTCGTTTCTTCCAATGGATCCACTTCGAATCCGTTTTTTTCCACACAGGAGAACGCGCGTACAGGAACCATGATCACAAATTCACCTATGGTTCCCCCGGAATGGGTATAGTGTGGGATCTCATTCCGGTTGAAGAATGCCTTCCAGTAGCTGATATCTTTTTTCAAGACCTTGATAAAATACGGTGATTTTTCCAATCCCCGCTGCATATAGGAGAAATCAGACCATATCTCGACTGCGGAGGATCGGGTAAATGCATATGTTTTCTCGGCACGCGTGATGATGTCCGGGACGCGAAAATCCAACAATCCCCGTATGGCGTCAGCAGGCCTGAGGCAGGAGTACGTCTGGCGGGAATTCTTGCGGATCCACCCTGCCCGCACCAACAAGGAAAATATCTTCTTTTTCATGCTCGGTGACACGATCCAGTCTAACTCCGACTGTATGAACTTCTCCTGGCTGCCATGCCGGGAAAACAACAAGGCATACGCCTTTAATCCGTATTGGGGTATTTCTATAGTCATATAGTTACCTATTAGGTAACTAATATTTAAATGTTGTGGTCACTAATTTGATAACTACTATATAGTAGCGAAAGATTTATATAGCACATACGGATTCCAAACAGAGAGGCAGATGTGCCAGAATAACGCCTATAAATGGCGAATTCATTATTTATACGAGGTATACGATGCAAAAAGTAGCAAAATGTACGGAGTGCGGCGCCCTGCGCATCCTGCGGGATGAGCTCTGCAAGCGCTGCGCCATGAACGGATTCCATGAGGTGGAGCATGGCCCAAGTGAGGCAATTGCCAGTCCAGCATAATATCACCAATCTGGATGAGCAGACTGAATCCCGCATCAGGCAGCTCTGCATGAGCCGCGGCCTGACCTTTGTCGAGGCAAGGGAAAGGGTGTTTGCGAGAAGGAAAAGCCGTTCTTTATAGGGTGTTTTATGGACGAATTAACCACTTTAGTAGGAAAGAGTTTTGATGAAACGCAGGCTTACCTGATTGGTCGGGTATCTGAGGCGGGGGAAAGGTTTGGGATATTCACAGGAATAAGCCATTTTGAGCACGTAGCAAATAATATAAGCAATATTGTGCAAACAATGTTATTCAGGAAAAGGGTTGAAGAGTTAAGCGATGATGACCGAGCAATAGCGGAAAGAGAATTGCGGGCATTTAACTTGTATCTCCGTATGGTTGAACAGAATCCTGTTTTCAGGAAACAGGAAGCGAGAAGCGCATATGAGTACAATCCTGCCACACCCAATGGCGTGACTGGGTATGTGTTTGAGCAGGCAAAGAGATTCGGGATGGAATAAGGCATATGCTCTGGTCTTATCTCTTTTTGCACACGAACAGGCAATGGTCCTTCTCAAACGGGTCCAGCACCCGGTAGTCCACCACGGCGATATGCTGCTCAAGTTCCTTCCGCACCTGCTGGAAGATCGCGCTCGGCTTCTTGGTGACGTCGATCGAGCGGGCCTTCACCACCAGGACGGCGAATCCGCCCTGCTTCAGGAACAGGCGGCAGTTCCTCAGGAAAATCTCCGCCTGGTTCCGCTGGGCGATGTCCTGATAGACGAAATCAGCCCCGCTCGCCCGGTGCGCATAGGACTCGGGATGGAATGCGTCGGCCAGGATCGGCGCCATGTTGCTTCGCCGCTCGCAGAGAAAGACCAGGTCACGAGTGCTTCGCGGGGCAGAGTCGATGCAGAACACAAATCCCTCTTTCCCCACCAGGTCAGAGACAAAGGACGGGGTGTATCCGTAGCTCGCCCCCAGGTACAGCGCCACATCGCCCGGCTTGACGCCGAGCTGCGAGATCCCCTTCATCAGGCTGGCGCCGAGCTTGCTTCTGGTCGGATCGATCACCCGGTACTCCTCCCCCTTCTCGGAGATAATCTGCTCCCCGAACTGCGCCCCGGAGATCAGGTTCTTGGTGAGGAACAGCCGCTTCTTGCCGTGCATCTCGAACAGCCCGGCGAACTTGCTCGGGGAGATCATCGCTTCCCCTCCACGTCCTTCCGCAGCTGGTCGCCGATGAATGCTCCTTTGAAATAATCCACCCGGGCAGCGATCGCAATCTTGTCCGCAAGGATGCGCGCCATCCTTCCCCGTTGCGCGGCAGGGGCCTGGCCCACCAGCGGATGCTCATGGATGATGCCGTGCTTCGGCGATTTCGCCCCGCTTCTCAGGTGCCGGAACAGCGCCTTTTCCGCGCCCAGCAGCTGGATGGTGGAGGCAGGAAGCGATGCCAGGCGCTTCAATGAGCCCGCACGGAGGATGAGCTGTGCGCCCAGCGATGCCCCGGCCAGGGCAGCGATGTTCCTGCAGGAGCGCTCCATGGCAGAGGTAAGGTATTCCTCCTGTGCCCGCCGCAGGGCAAAGAGCCTGCCGATCTCTGCGGCAAGCTCCTGCATGGCCTGGAGGTCTGCCGCCGCAAGGCTGGCTCCCATGGAATCCTTTGGCTTTTTCCCGGAAAACGCCAGCTCCAGGAGCTTTTCATGGTCGCGCACGTCATGGGAGATCTCCGGGTGGTGCAGCTCGATCCACTCCCGGAACCGCTTCATCAGGATATTGATCACCCGGTTCAGCTCGGTGATGCAGCTGACCGCCTGCTTGATCAGCTCATCCGCATGCACCGCTTCCCTGATCTGCTGCCTGGTGAGCGCGATGTTCTTTTCGCGGAAGGCTGCAAAGTATTTGGGCTGCTTCAGCTGCTGGAGGAATGCAGGGATGTCTGCTGACGAGCGCTCTCCCGTGACGCTGGTGAAGGGTTCCATACGACGGAGAAGTGCCGGGAGGTTTATAAAGATTGATATTGGTTACGGAGCGGCAATCTTCCACAGCTGCTCGAAATATTTCTTCTGGTTCTGGGCCATCTCCGCGTTCTCGATCATCACGGCAAACGGCTCCCGGGTCCAGGACTGGAGGATTACCTTGTTCGCGTAGATGACCGTGGCAGTTGGCGATTCCAGCGCAATAGGCATGAACCGGTATTTCGTGTACTGCAATGAGGCTGCCTTGTCCCTTGCCTTTTGCCGGGCTTGGGGGGTGTTATTGTAGATGACGTGCATTTCCACACGCTTCTTGATGCGTTTCTTATGCCATTCATCCATAAAGGCAGGGATGACGTCGTAGGACGAGCGGGAGCTTCCGTAGGCAAAGAATGCCTGGACGCGGGAATGGAGGATATCATTCATCACGGATTTCATCCCCTCTTTCCCCCCATAGATGGTGACCCTCGGCCGGACGGAGCCCCGTTCTTTCTGCAGCACCTGGAGAGAGGGTAGTATTGCGGAGATCGCGCTTTCCTTTTCCCGGAGGATGCGCAGCAGCTCGCGCGGATCAGCGGCCAGGAAATATTTTTTGCCGTTCTTGACCGCGTAAGAAGCCAGCCCTGCCTCGATCAGCCGCTCGAGGAGGTCATAGACCAGCGTCCGGGGCAGGCCGCTCTTGATCGCGATGTCGCTGGCAGTGGAATCCCCCAGCTCCAGGCAGGCGACGTATGTCCTTGCTTCCTTCTCCGAGAGGCCGGACTTCACCAGGCTGGCCAGGGGATCATTCATGTCGTAAATAATTGACGGCAAGTATTTAAGTATTGTGGTAAATGATTGTTACTATTTAGTGAGGATAATATGGAATATCAGGAACCGGGAACAAAAGTGCAGGTCCCTGTAGGGTGGACCAAGTACCTGCTCGTGACGCATCCGGTAGAGTTTATCACGACTATTGGAAGGGTAAATGGCAAGATGATGTCTAACATTGCCCCATTCGCGACATGCCTGGATACCAGCTATGATCCGCCATATGTCACCTTCGCGGCTGCGCTGAGGCAGCACGCGGTGCATGGGCAGCCGCAGACAAGTGCGCGGATGAACACCTACTCAAATATTCGGCAGAATGGCATGTTCATTGTGAATGTCCCGGACAGGTCCCTATTGCCGGTATTGGGCATCGTCGCGCGTCCCTACCCGAGAAAGGATCTGGAGGACAAGATAAAGAAAGCAGGGCTGGGTAAGGTGCAGCCGCTGGTGTTGCCGAAGAAGCACGAAGTTTATCCCCCATTGATAGCAGAGTGCCTTGCCCACCTGGAATGTGAGGCCATAGATATCCATCAGCCAAAGAGAAGCGACCATTACCTGGTGACTGGAGAGGTGGTCGGCGCCTCATATGATATGTCTCTTGGAGATGATGTGGAGACGGTAAGGGTGAACCTTGCCCGGAGGGTGTTTCATCATTTTGGCGCGGACTCCAGGGACCCAGCCCAGAGGCACATCGGCTACATCCAGCCGGATATGGTAAAAACCATTACATTCAGGCTGGAGGAAAAAGCTCCGGGAGAGAGGGAAAGAACATGAAAATAACGCTCATCTGCCCGACAAATTATTATGGGACAAGCGCCACCAGCGGAATCTATTATCCCATGGGCATCCTGGCAGTCGGCACGCGGCTGCGGCAGGCATTTCCGGACGCAGAGGTCGCGGTTATTGACGGTGAAATCGATTCCCGCCCGCTGGAAGAGCTCATCAGGGGGAGTGATGTGGTCGGCTTCAGCGCGAACACCAACAATTATCCGCATGTCAAGGAAGGCGCGCGGATTGCCAAGGAGCAAGGCATCTCGGTCGTTGTCGGCGGCCCGCATGCGTCAGCAGTCATCAGGCATCAGGGCGGCAGGATGCCTATGGCAGAGAATATCCTGCGGAACGATCCGAATATCGATGCAGTAGTTGTCTATGATGGTGATGAGGCTTTCGTCAGGTATGTGGAGGAACGGCAGAAGAAGCATCCCCATTATGAAGCCATCGCCAACTTATTTTGGCGGACTCCGGACGGGGAGATACAAGAGAATGTGGCGGTGCTGCCGACCAGTCCGCCGCTGCTGGCCGAGACTGATTTCTCGCTCATGAATTTGGGCAGATACTGGCGTGAGCATGAAAAAGAATATCCGGAGATGTCCGGGGAGTATATGCAGGGATTCACCCATGTAGGCTGCAGCTGGAGGGACAAGAGCGGCGGATGCGCGCATTGTGATATTTCCTACCCAAGGAACGTGTATGTAAGCCCGAAAGTATTCTGGGATGACCTGCAAAAAGTCCAGGAGAGATTTGGGGTGAAATCATTTAAGGACTATGGAGACTGCCTCACCGGAAACCCTAAAGCGGTGTGGGATCTTCTTGCTGCCCGCCCTTCAAGCATGGAAGCCGTGGAATTTTCATGTTATGGAAGAAGTTCGGAGATTACAGACGAGATGGCAGATATGCTACAGGCATTAAACGTGAAGTATGTTTATATCGGCCTGGATTCCGGCAGCACGAGGATGCTGAAGAATATGAACAAAGGGATGCTCCGAGGCATTCTTTGGACGCCATAGAAAGGTTATGGGAAAGGGGGATCAATGTCTCCGGAAACGTGATTGTTGGTTCAAAGGGAGAATCACTGGACACTATCAGGGAGACTGAGCGGTTTGTGCAGGACATCAACAAGTATCCCAACCTCACCCAACTGCACTGCTCCGTGCTGCTCCCGTTCCCCGGAGCGCCGCTGGCATCCGAATTCATTGGAGCTGCTCCAGAATTCCTCCACCAGGATGTATGGGACATGGACAAGGCGCAGTCGATTTGGCAGCATCATTTTTGCAAAGCATCGCCTGAGGAGATCGAAGGATGGGCGCGGGTGATAAACGATCGCAACCCTTCTGCAAGGAAGCGGTATTTCGGGCTGCGCAAGGAGAAACCTATTTAAACCACCCCTCCGCCCTCTCGGCATGCTCTCCATCTATGTCACCTGCAAAGACCAGGCAGAGGCAGAGCGCATCGCCGCTGTCCTGCTGGAAAAGCGGCTGATTGCCTGCGCCAATATCTTTCCCATAACCTCCCTCTACCGCTGGAAGGGAAAGAGGGAGAAGGCGAAGGAGACAGCCATGCTCCTCAAGACAAAAAAAGGGAAGTTCCGGGAGATTGCCGCCATCATCAGAAAGCATCATAGTTATCAAGTGCCCTGCATCTGCGCAGGGGAGATTTCTGAGGTAAGCAAGGGATATGCCGCGTACCTGGAGAAAGAAGTAGTATAGCGATGGAGCGGATCGCAAAAGATCACCATTTGCGGCAGGTATGCCTGTACTGCAAGCGCGCGCAGGAGGGCAGATGGAAGCCGGAGTTCCACCTGGAGCACCAGTATAAGGTGAAGCTCTGCGGCTGCGGCAAAAAGCTCCACGTGAAGATGAAATACATCACCGACGGCAATGACCGCTGGAGCCTGGATGACCGCGTGATGCAGCACGGGAAGCGCTAGCGCATCATGCGCTTGGCTATCCGCGCCCCGATCGCCGCAGTGGTCCGGAGCTGGCGCCGGAGCAGGCGCATATGCTTCTGCAGCTCCCGCGCATCCCGCTTGGTCCGGGGATCCAGCCGCGAGATCTGCCGCTGTGCAGCGGCCTCGGCCATCCGGGATACCGCGCGGGCGGCATGCCTCGCCTCGGCAATCAGCTTTTGCGCCGCCTTCCGGTCGATATTCTTCCCTGCTGCAAGGTGCTTCGTCATCTTCATCCCCCGCCGCGCAGCCCGGGATGCGAGCCGAATCCCCATCCGAACCCCTTTGCGTAGTCTCATACCTGTTTCACCTCTTGTTTTTCATGCAATGTGAGCAGGAGGAAATAGAACAGGAGCAGGGATGCCGCGCTGAACCCGATGATGGCGAATGTCCGGTAGGAATTGACGATCAGCGCAGAGGCGACGATCAGGGCAGCCATCGTGACTCCCAGCACCAGCCGGTTGGTGGACTTGTCCATCTCCGCGGTTAAGTTCCGGACATCGGTGTCCAGGCTGCTGATCTTCTGGTCCGCATGGCGGAGCCGGAAGCTGAATTCCGCGCTCTGGTCCGGCAGGCGGAGCAGGAAATGCTTGAACCTGCTGGTGTGGTAGGCGAGCTGGCGGAAGGTGTATGCCGGGCTGTGCTTCTCATGCACCATGCCCCGGATGAACGGCCGGGCAGTCGTGACCAGGTCATATTGGGGATCGAGCCCCAGGCACACGCTCTCCACGGTGATGACGCATTTCGCCAGCAGCAGGAGGTTGGTGGGAAGGAGCAGGTGGTGGCGCTGGGCAAGGGTGATGAGCGTGGTGAATACCTCTTTGGGGTTGAGCCGCTCCAGGCTGGCCCCATAGTACGGACTGAGCGCGTCATGGATGTCTTCCTTCAGCTCGGAAAGGTTCGGCTCCCCCTGCACCGCGCCGAGCGCAAGGATGGATTCCGTGATTCCGTCCACGTTCCCGTTCACCAGGCTGATGAACAGGCGGGCGAGCTCCTCGCGCAGCTCGCTGGGCAGCCTGCCGACGATCCCAAAGTCCAGCAGCGCTATCCGGTGATGCGGCAGCAGGAGGATGTTGCCGGGATGCGGGTCCGCATGGAATATTCCGTCCACGAACACCTGGTGGAACAGCGCATGGGAAAGCCGCTTGGCCAGCTGCTGCCGCTCCTGCCTGGTGAGCGCTGCATGGGCAAGGGGCGTGCCGCTGATGAAGTCCATGGCAAGGACGGTAGATGTGGTGAATTCCTGATGCACTGCCGGCACCGTGATGAGATGAGAGGCCGCTGCGCAGGCATGCATCGCCGAGAGGTTCTTTGCCTCCGCAAGGTAATCCAGCTCCTTCCTGGTGTACCGCTCGAATTCCTGCACGATGGCCACCGGGTCTATGGGAAGTTCCTCATAGTGGGACTCCAGCAGCTCGGCGAGCTTGCGGAGGATGTCCAGGTCGGTCTGCATCTTCTCCCGGATATGGGGCCGCTGGATCTTCACTGCCAGGCGCCTCTGGTCGGTGAGCAGCACCTCGTGCACCTGGCCGATGGATGCCGCTGCGATCGGTTTTTTGCTGAAAGAGGATATCTTCTTCCGCTTCCCCTGGATCTGCGCATAGAATATCTCCTTTGCCGCGTCCCCGGAGAACGGAGGGACGCTGTCCTGGAGCTTGGTGAATTCCGCGCTGTATTCCGGGGGGACCAGGTCAGGCCGCAGGCTGAGCAGCTGCCCGAGCTTGATGAACGTCCCTCCCAGCTCCTCAAGCACCTTCCGCACCCGGGCCGGGCTCGGCTCGCGCCGCTGGAACCTGGCGCGCTGCATGCGGTGGCGCAGGGGAAGGAAATGGATGAGCCTCAGCCGGTCAATCAGGTAGCCGAACCCGCTGGAGAAAAGTATCCGGAGGATCTCTTCCAGCCGCTTGATGTCCTTAATGTCCTGGGAAAGGCGGGAGGGCATGAGAGATTGCAGGCAGAGATGATATATAAAAGTATTGAAAAAAGTTTACCCGATCACCGTCCCCTGAAACCCTTTCCCCCCCAGGTAATGCCGGAAGTTCTGGAGATTCCTGCCGTCCATGATCACTACCCGTATCCCCAGCTCCTCGCACCGCTTGCTGGCGATGGGATCAAAGGGCAGGTTCATCCCCGCCTTCCATTCATCGCCGACCAGCTTGCGGAACTCTCCCCAGGAGATGCGTTCGATCCTTTTCGCTTCTTTATGCTTTTTCGGGTCTTTATCGTACACGAAAGCAATATTGGAGAGGTTGATCACCGTATCTCCCCCATAATGTTCCGCGAACTTCACCGCGTCGAAGTCAGTGGATGTCCCCGGCAGGAAGCCGCAGCCGATCAGCACATCTGCAAACGCAACGACATCCCGGTAGTCCGGATGGATGGGAGCATGGGCGACATCGTGGAGGACGGAGAGCACAAGCTGCGCGTTCGCCTCAGTGATCTTGATGCCCAGGTGGTCGTATACTTTATCATCAAATTCTCTGACCGATTTCGCAGCAGCGATATAGTCCCGGCACACCTTGCCCCCGCCGCACACGATGATGAACCGGTATTTCGGGAGCAGCGAGAGGAGCGTGGAGCGGAATTCCTTGAGGAAAGCAGTATCAATCCGGTCAGGCACGATGATCGAGCCGCCCAGGGAGAGGATTACCAGCTTCCGCTTAGCCATACGCGCTCCCCACCCCGATAAAGGTCACCCCGATGATGATTCCTAACACTCCCATGACCTTCCACAGGTTCATCCGTTCCTGCAGGAACAAGAGCGACAGGATGCTCGTCCAGATATAGACTGTTGCGACAAAGGGATAGAGCACCGAAAGCTCCCCCGCGCGCAGCGCAGGGATGAACAAAAGGGTGCCGATGCCATAGAGCGCCACCCCCTCACGGAGATGGTGGTTGTGCAGCAGCGCAGAAACATTCAGCGAAAGCGTCGCAGATGCCTTCTTCAGCATCAGCGCCCCAAACGCGCCGATGAAAGTCGCGACAAGAACGACACCCATGGACCAGAGCGGGGTGCTCATCGTGATCCCCTCCCGATGCTGCTCACTCCTAAGATGATGAACAGGATGCCCAGCCACTTGAAGCTGTTCATCGCCTCGCCCAGGAAATACATCGACAGCAGGCCCACCCAGACATAAGAGGTAGCGACAAGCGGATAGAGCACCGAAAGCTCGCCCCCGCGGAACGCGATCAGCAGGAGCAGTGCAGCCAGCGCATAGATCGCCAGGCCCAGGATCAGCTGCCAGTTGAGGAGAACAGAAAAGATATCACCGGTGATGCGGTCCGCCCCCATCTTGTAGAGCAGCTGCCCGAGCGCAGTGAGCGCCGTCATCCCGATCACCAATGCGATCGCCCAGGGCTCGGTCCTGCTCATGGGGAGTCCTTCAGGAGTATCTCGATGATGGCGGCGTACGCCGGCCGGGTGATGAACACGCCGATGCTGATGCCCAGGATGCTGGTCAACGCAAATCCCTTCAGCAGGCCTGCTCCGGCGAACAGCAGCGGCACCAGCGCAACGACCGTGGTGAAATAGGCAGCCATGATGATGAAGAACGCCTGCTTGATCTTGTCCTTCAGGCGCAGCTGGTAGCGCTCTCCCCGGAGGGTCTCGTCCGTGATCACAATCTGGTGGTCTACCCCGGTGCCGAGCACGATGATGATGCCGGCGATCGCCGCCAGGTCGATGTTCCAGCCGATCAGTGCAGCCACTCCCAGCAGCAGCACGATCTCCGCGAGCAGCGTGATGATGACGGGCAGGGTGACCACCAGCCTGCGGTAGCGGATGAATATCACCAGGGCCACAGCCAGCACCACGATCAGCGCCAGCCGGACGGCATTGGCGATGAACGCCCCGCCCAGCGCAGGCGAGATGGAATCCGTCTTCACGATGGAGAGCTTCACCGGCAGCGATCCCGTGATCAGGATGGTCTGCAGCCGCTTCATCTCCCGGAGCGCGTTCTGGACAGCAGCCTCCTCGCTCACCCCGCTGCCGGAGCCGGAAATCTCGATGTCCGTCACCGCCCTTCCCTTGAGGTCTGCGCCGATGTTCAGCGCATCGACCTTTTCATTGTCCAGGAACAGGTCCAGCTGCTGGGAAAGGTATCCCTGCGAGCCGGTGCTGCCCGGGAAGATGGTGAGGTTCCGGGTCAGCTCTGCCTGGCGCTCCGCGGCATCCGGGCTGAGGGATATGGAAAACCTGAACCGGCAGAAGTATCCATCTGCCCCTGGGCTGCAGCCTGCAAAGGGGTCGATCCCGGAGCAGTCCGCGGAGCGGCAGACATACAGGACGTCGTTGCCCCCGCGGAACACCGTGTGGTTGCCGATGCTCGCCTCGAATTTTCCCTGCTGCGCGAGCAGCTCCTTGACCTCCTCCTCATTGGCCCCGGCGATCTCCACCACGATGAAGTCCTTGCCCGTGCCCCCGAGATAGACAGGAAGATCAGATGCGGCCCGGACCGTGATGTCCGTCAGCCCGAACACGTTCAGCCGCTGCTTCATGTTCTCCAGGATGAATTCCAGGTCATCCCGGCTGATGGCGCTCTCCGGCTCTAGCACCACCCTGGTCCCTCCCTGCAGGTCCAGCCCCTTCCGGATATTGGAAGTGGGCGCTTCACCCACCCGGATGCCGATGTCCTGGATGCCGAGGATATTGGTCTTGGTCTTGTTCACTTCCTCAAAGAGAGTGGAGGTGATGTTGGTCTCCGGGTCAGTGACGTTCCTCGCGATGATCTCGGTCTCATTGAGGATGATGGTCTCGGTGATCGGGATCGGGGAGAAGGTATAGGTCCGCCTGTTCGTCGTCACCGTGACCAGGGTGTCCGCCCCGAAGGAAGACACGATATCATCATACTGCTCCAGCGCAGTTATCGCCTCCCCCTGCAGCGCGATGATCCTCTCCCTGCTCGTGAGCGCCCCCTGCTCCGCAGGCTGCTCGATCCCGGCAAGCGCGGAAGCGCTTCCCTTGGCGACGGAGCGGATCGCCACTCCCTCGGGATCCAGGACCGGATGGATGGCAAGCAGGGAAAAGAGCAGCGCGACCAGCAGGATAATCACCCGGACATTCCTGAATATCGCCAGCGCTTTACCCATGGTACTTCTTCTCCATATGCATCCGGATTAGCCCGGCGTTCTGCATCCAGGTCGTAAGCACATCGACCATAAGCCCGATGAAGAGGATAGTCATGATCTGCCGGATCACCTCGGAATCCGTGAGCAGCATGCCCAGGACCAGGGCGACAAGCGTGGTGGCGGTCATGGTCATGCCGGTGATCATCGCCTCCCGCACCCGGTCCGCGATGCTTCCCTCCTTCCGGCGCGTTACTCTGGTGGTGAGCAGGATGTCCGTATCCACCGAGTAGCCGATCAGCATGAGGAATGCTGCTATCCCCGCCGCTCCCAGCTTCATGCCCAGGAGATTGACTATGGCGAGCGTGATGATGATGTCAAAGATGACCGAGAGCACCACATAGGTGCTGCTCACGGCATTGCGGAAGTAGAGGAATACCACCAGGGACATCAGCACAAGCGATACCAGCACCGAGACTATCATGCCGCGGAAAAAGCTCCTGCCCAGGGCAGAGCCGACTCCCTCCAGGGTGTACTGCCCGGGCTCCAGGGGGATCTCCAGCAGGGAGCTCAGCGTGCTGATGAGTGAATCGACCTGCTGCTGGTCAGCGATATCCATATCCGCGGACACGATGACCCCGGTAGACTGCCCGGTCTGCGTCAGCGAGCGCACGGTGAATTCTGATCCGGGAAATGCCTGCGAGAGCTGGCCCTGGAGGGCAATGCTGTCCACTGCCTGCTCTAAGGGTATGGTGACCGATACCCCGCCCTTGATGTCGATGCCCTTATGGATGATCTCCCCGGTGCGCACCTGCTGGACCACCAGAACAGCGACCGCAAGGGCAAAAATGACAAAGGGGATGATGATCAGCTTCTTGTAGAGCGGCGTTCCGGAGGGAGCCGGATGCCCAGGAGCAGGAGATGACATAGGGGAACATAGGTATTGTCCGGTTTAAAAAGATTATGCTGAAGGGATGCATGCCCGGAGGAACTCGGCATAGAGCGGATGCGGCTGCAGCGGCCTGCTGAGGAATTCCGGGTGGAACTGCACGCCGATGAAAAAGGGATGGTTGGGCAGCTCCAGGATCTGCATGATCTTGCCCGCATTCTCGCTTGCCTTGCCGCTGAACACCAGCCCGGCATTCTCGAACGCAGGGATGTATTTGGGGTTGCATTCATAGCGGTGCCGGAACCGCTCCCGGATCTTTCCGGAGCCGTATATCCCGTGCGCCCTGCTCCCCGGCATGACCAGCACATCATGCCCTCCTAACCGCATATTTCCCCCTAAGCTGGCAAGATGCTCCTGTTCCGGCAGGATATCGATGACCGGGTGCTTGGTTTTTGGCTCCAGCTCAGTGGAATCCGCATCCTTCATCTTGAGGACATGCCGGGCGAACTCGACCAGGGCGAGCTGGAAGCCGAAGCAGAGCCCAAGATAGGGGATCTGGTGCTCCCGCGCGTATTGGATGCAGGCGATCTTGCCCTCCGCCCCCCGCTTCCCGAATCCCCCCGGGACGATGATGCCGGCGATGCCTGCCAGCATTTCAGCCGCATTCTGGGGGGTGACCTTTTCAGTGTCTATCCATTTGATGTTCGCGCGGCAGCGGAGGGCAGCTGCAGCATGCTCGACAGCCTGGATGATAGAAGCATAGGAATCGCGCAGGGCAGTGTACTTGCCGGTGATGCCGATCGCAACTTCACGCTCCGGCTTCTGGATGTTCCTGATGAACCGCGGCCAGCGCCCGTCCCCCTGCCGCTTTCTCTGGTGGCTGACGTGCATGATGTCCAGGATGCGCCGGTCCAGCCGGGTCTGCTTGATCATCCCGGGGATGAGATAGATCGAGGAGACGTCATGCATGCTCACCACGTTCTCCACCGGGACATTCGAAAAGATGCTGATCTTCTCCCGCACTTTCTCCGTCACTTCATTGGTGGCGCGGCAGGCGATGATGTCCGGCTGGATCCCCAGCTCCATCAGCCGCTTGATCCCCAGCTGCGCAGCCTTGCTCTTCTGCTCCCCGAGAAAGCCGGGCTCCAGGATATAGGTGACATTGATGAAGCAGACGTTCTGCTTGCCCTCCTCATAGGCAAGCTGGCGCATGGCCTCGATGAAATACTCGTTCTCGATGTCTCCGACTGTCCCCCCCACCTCCATCAGCACAAAATCTGCCTTGGAGCTCATAGCCAGGTGGCGGAGGAACCGCTTGATCTCCCCGGTGACATGGGGGATGAATTGTACATCTCTGCCGAGGTAGGAGCCCTCGCGCTCCTGGGAGAGCACCTTGTGGAATATCTTGCCCCCGGTCAGGTAATTGTCCCGGGTGAGGCTGATGCCCAGCATCCGCTCGTACGTCCCCAGGTCCATGTCCGTTTCCGTGCCGTCATCCAGCACAAACACCTCGCCATGGCGGTAGGGGTTGAGCGTTCCCGCGTCGATGTTCAGGTAGCCGTCGAACTTGATGGGGGAGCAGCGGTAGCCGTGCTCCTGCAGCACCCTGCCCAAAGATGCGGAGAATATCCCCTTGCCCAGCCCGGACATCACGCTGCCCGTGACGATGATGTACTTGGCCTTTCCCGGCCGGTAGCCCTTGGGCAGAGGAGTGTAGTATTCATGGTCAGCAGAGATGCCGGAGACCGAGGTGAACAATGGTGAAGGCATGGGAATCAGATGGCTGTCCGCTTTTTAACATTTGCTATTGTTCAGAATATAGCTTCCCAGAGGCTGAGGTAGAGCTGGAATCCGTCAAAGCCGGGGATCGGCAGCATGTTGAAGATGAACAGGAACATATTGATTTTTGCGGTCACTGCCAGGAATGCCCCGTGGCGGGAGTGCCGCCTGCTGAGGTATGCTGCCCCCAGCCAGAGGATGAGGTTGAGCGCAGGCCCGGCAAAGGCAATCAGCGCGAAGTGGAGCGGCGTGCCGCTGCCGCTGATTGAGACAAAGCCCGGGACGATGAAGAAAAAGCCGAAGCTCAGCAGCTTGGCGATGATCGCGAAGAGCCCCAGCCAGAGCGTCGTCATGTTGGCGTAGAACGCATGGAACACCGCATCAAAGCCGAAGGCCAGGGCAACAAGCTTGTGGAAGAGCTCATGCAGGATGATCGCCGGGGCGGTGACATACACCGCAAACTTGAAGGATTGCCAGTCAAAGCGCTGGGCATGCGGGCTGCGCGCGAACATGTCCTGGAAGAGATAGCCGAGGAATAAGGTCATGATGATGAAGTCAAAGATTTCCATGAGGGAGAGGAGCGCCATGAAAGGAGGAACGGGTGCTGGTTATTTAAAGGTTGTCAGTTATCAAATTTAAGGTTCTATCGATATTTAGTTTATTATAGTGCATATTCATTATTCCGTCTTTTTTATCTAGTATAACTTCACAGATGCTGTAATTTGGGTTATTATTTAATAATTCTTGTACTACAAGATTGGCCATAATGTGTTTAGCCCTCCAAAATACGATCTGAAATGAGTATTTGCGTTCTTTTTTGCAAAAATCAGCCATTTTGGCAAGGTCTAATATGATTATCTTATCAGAATTTGAGTATATCTTCTTTAGGTATATCTTGAATATTTCATTTCTTTTTTCTTCCTCTTGAAGAGGCTTAGTAAAGATAGCGATTACTTTTATTCCGTTTTCCTTCGCTAATCCTGAAACGTAGGCTAAAGCGCTGCTTCCAGTGCCGCCTCCAAGGCCGGCAACCAAGATAAGCAGTTTAGTCTTTTCAAAGCAGACTAACCTTTCTATTGCGCTTATGCTAGACTTAATTGACGCTTCCCCCATTTCTGGCTTTCCGCCCGTACCAAGGTAGTGGTTTATACTTCTGCCGCAAAAAATCTTATTTTTAACGCGGACCCATTTTAAAGGGCAGATGTTGGTGTCAGCAGCAATTATCTTAACTTCCTTAGGATTGGGCCCTCTTTCTTCGATGATTTCCTGAAGCCTTTCAACCATCTGTATTCCCGCACCGCCAAATCCAATTATCTTTATAGGCAGGTTTCTAGAATCCTCACTCTCTTCACAAAGAATTTCAGCATGATATTCCCTCCTAAAAATCCTTTCATTAAAATGTGTAACCTCGAAGTATTTCTCTATGTTTTCAGGCATCTTGTCATCTGATGACAGAACTAATATTCCTCTCAGAAAACAACATCCTCGTATTAAGTTGAGAAGCTTATCTGCTTTTTCTTCATTATGCATTAAGAAAACGCTCCTGCAAAGTATTATTGAATAATTATTTTTTGGGTATATATCTTCTCGCTTCACATAAATCTCGGTCTCGGATAAATGCTCAAACGCATCCTTTTGCATGAAATTTATATTAAACAATTCTTGCTTTATTTGGTAAGAACTTCCTAATTTATTGAAGTATCTCCGTAGCAGTGCAGGAGAAAGATTCTCCAGGCTTTCTTTAGGGTATGCCCCTTTTTTCGCAAGATCTATCTTCTCTTTGTCAATATCCACAGCGTCTATCTCATGAGGCAGATTCAATTCCCGCATCAGCATAGAAATAGAGTACGCTTCGTCGCCGCTTGAGCAGCCAATGCATAGTATTTTTATTGTTTCTTTTTGTTCGTATTCCTTTATGTATTCGGTCTTTATCTCTTCTCTTAATGCATCCCAGACTTCCTTATCCCTGAAAAAGCAGGAGGGATTAGTATCAATCTTTATATTATGGCCCATATTGCTCGCCCCTTATTGCCTAAACCCCCCTTTATCCAATTGCTGCTTCAAATCCCTCGCCTTGAAGTATTCAGCAAGCATCATCATATTCAGTTTATAATAAAACCTGAAGAATAATATGGTTACTGCCAATCCTGCAGATACGACGAGCCACACGAGCAAAGGGGAAAAGAATGATCTGGGTATCTTGTCCATGTTTATCATCAGCAAGATGACTCCGGTGAAGTAAAAAGGCGAGATGATGGTGAATAACAGCCTTCGTAATGCCTTTTTGATTTCTTTCATATCGTAGCCTAAGGAGATCTCAAGAGAGGCATTTTTGTCCCCATAAATGGAGATATCGGGATCATATCTCGTTCTGATTTTCCTTATTGCGGGCCTTTCCTCGGTTATCCGTAATCGAACATTCCCGGCCTTTTTCTTTGGAAAGTCCTCTGCAATCTCTAGCGTGTAATCATATTCTTTTCCATTCTTCTCGAATGTGCCTTTTTCAAGCTCAGTAAATGCTGGCATGCTCTTACCTCCCTAAGGTTTCCCTTAAAATCCAATAGCAGTTCCCTTTTTCGGGGAATTGCATCAATATGATAATCAACAGTGTCAACAAAGCTCCAGTTTATTTTTTCACCAGCTTTTATCTTCTTTTTTAGCCAGATTAATTCCGCCTCTGCTGATTCTGGCTTTTCTTCATAATGTGCAATGATCCATTTTCTGGTTTTTTGCCAGCTCATTTTTAATGTTATTCTATTTCTCCTATATCTCTTAAAGCAACATTTAGCATAAGTGTAGATACCCCCCAAGCATCTCTATAGAGATATTTATACAACTCTGGATAATCATTTTTCCATCCGTCGTCATAAAGTAAGGGGGGATCTCTATTATACAATTTAATGGCATCTTTTTTTGAAATTAATCCTTTCATATCTGTAATAAGCCAAGCATATTCTTTTCTATAGTGCCCGATATTAGATACATGGGGATAGATTGCTATGCTTATATACTCTGGAGCTTTGAGATGAGTGTGCTGTTTTAACCATTTCAGATAGAATGGGAAGTTTTCTTTTGCGTATGTATGATGACATTTATGCGAGCAGAAATATAGCTTTTTATCAAAATAGGTCAATTTAACAGAGCCATCTAGACGTTTGTGAAAATGTTTATTGCACTGCTGACATGATCTTTTATCGGGTTGCATCTTTCATCAACCATCCATATTGTTTTTGTTATCTGATTGATAAATACTCATAGTCTTTACCATCATCCGTATCACATTTAGCTATGAGAAGATGTAATACTTCATTTTCATGGAAATATCTTTTAACATATATCTTTAAGTCGGTTACTATCTGATCCTCGGTATAATCATCAAAATAATAGGTAATTATTAGTTTTGCATTGGCTTTAAGATTTGATAATTTTGCAACTGTTTTTGATAAACGCTTGTGTGGGGAATTCTCATGTTCAATGGCAATGAACTCTTGGTTTCCATCGGCTGAACAGATTAAGAGGTCTGAATACCCACCCCTACCGGTTGGAGTTCTATTGACCTCTGGCTCAGCGCATATCGCTAAGTTCGTTTTATTTCTTTGATTGTGCTCTTTAACCAAGTCAAAAGTAGCGCAATTGAATAAGAATGTCCAATCTCCTAGATCGTAAAGCCATTCTTTCGGGGTATAACGCTCTCGTTTAGATGGCACAATTATACCTGAGTCTACTAACTCATCAACCTTATTCTTAAATAGGTTAACAAATTGTTGGATTTGCATTTCGATACACCTCTACGTTCGTCAAAACATAACAACTATATAAATCTTTTGTTTTCAAGGTGAGTTTAGTTGAAGTTAGTAAGGACAAGAAAGTTTTATATAATAGTTCTTCTTAGTAGATTGAGATGGCAAAATACTATATTAAAGCTAATAGGCAGGAATGGAAATACAATGCTCAGTATACAGATTGGGACAATTTTCCATTAAGCCATGAACAAGACTTTGCAACATTCACCAAAAGCCAATTATATTGGAAAGGTCTTAAAAAAGGAGATATCATTATTGGACATAATAGTTATATCTCTTCTAATATTAAAGGAAAAATTAAGTTTTCCCCCTTACCAAGAATTTCGGCGATTGCTATTGTAATCAATGAAGAACATTACTCAAAGAGTTTAGACAGCGATGCAGTAACTTTGAAGAAGGTTATTGAGTTTAATCCTATTAAAATGTCTATGGATATTATAAATAATAACGGGTTATCCAATGCAGAACCCTTCCGTTTAGGAACAAATCGTTGTACTATTACAAAACTATCTAATGAAGAATTTAACAAGATAATTAACATTATCGAGCAACACAATCCAAATATAAAAAAAGAATTAAAGAAAATATGAGTTTTTTGCCCTTGATGTATTTCCTTGAATGCCTATATAGTCTTCCTATTCAGATAGACGTGTTTTTGTCACGCTGATAACAGGCAACCGGGAAACTTCTCGCTTCCGCAGCAGCCCGTTCTTCGCCCCCACTTTCTGGATAACAGACACTGCATTGAAGATGCCCAGCCGGATAGCATATTCCACATCTTTCTGGAGAATCAATCCTGCCACAAACCCGGAGCCAAAGGCGTCTCCCGCTCCTAAGCTGTCCGCTACCTTCACCTGCGGCGGAACAGCATGGTAGATGAAGCTGCCGTCGCACACCCACACCCCCTGCTTGCCTGCAGTCATCGCAACGATATGCTCCACCCTGCCGCAGAGCTGGGAGAATATCGCATCCCGGTCGTGGAAGGGCTTTCCGGTGAGGATGCTTGCTTCTTCCTGGTTCAGGATCAGCACATGGACGCGGGAAAAGGGGAAATGCGCCATTCCCCTGCTGCAGAGTTCCTTACTGGGGTTCAGCGCGACAACAGCGTCATGTGCCTTCGCATGCGAGATGATCCGGGGCAGCATGGCGATGCTCTTCCCGGCAAGCGGCGCCAGGTAGAGCCATTTCGCCCGGAGCTGCCTGGGCAGGGAACGGAGATGGGCGTTTGCCCCGCGGTAGACCAGGACAGACCGCTCGCCGCCATGCGAGATGATTGTTGAATAGGCAGTCGGGAAGCGTTTGTCTGCTATCAGGTATTCCGTGCCGACCTTCTCCTTGCGGAGCTCGCGGAGGATGTGCACCCCAGCAAGGTCATATCCCACGTTTCCGCAGAACGCAGTCTTCAGCCCGAGGCGGGAGAACGCAACCGCGGTGTTCGTCCCCCCTCCGCCCGTGTCAAAATGGATGTCGTTGACCTCTACCTTAGATCCAAAGGGCAGGCATACTCCCTCATCAGTGGTTGACTGCTTGGTCTTCACCACGAACGTGCCGCTCTGCAGGAAGACATCCTGGGTCGCCGATCCGAAAGTGATCACGTCGTAGCTCATGCCCTTCCCGCGCTCCCGAGCAGCCTGATCTTCCGCTCCACCACGTCCTGCATCGCTTCCGTTGCCGCTCCAAGGATCTCCCGGGGGTCGTATGCCTGGGGATGGGAATGGAGGAATTTCCGCACTGCAGCGTCAAAGGTGATGCGCAGATCAGAGTCGATGTTGATCTTAGATATCCCCAGCCGGACCGCTCTCCTGACCTGGCTGTCC
>Ga0209542_10004458_pt1 | contig 28845 bp, 34 predicted proteins | sample RifCSPhighO2_01_FD_184028 | JGI IMG/M metagenome (GOLD analysis project Ga0209542, IMG submission 184028) | Soil microbial communities from Rifle, Colorado - Rifle CSP2_plank highO2_0.1 (SPAdes) (version 2) | ecosystem: Environmental > Terrestrial > Deep subsurface > Rock core/Sediment ...
TACCACCCGACATCTTACAGAATTTACAGGATGGGACTTTGAGGTTGGATTTATTGAAAGTCACCACGATGTCGTGGATTTTGAAGAAGGAATGATAGTTTCGGGATTTGAGGCGGTTAAATCGGTTTTTCCAAACTTGGATATCACTATTCCAAAAAGACCTTTCCCAAGGATTTCAATGGTTGAAGCGAAGAAAATTTTAGCTGGACTTGGTATTGCTTCACCGGAAGAGCATGACGTATCGCCTGAAGAAGAAAGAGCTTTGAGTGAATATGTCCTAAAAGAACACGGACATGAGTTTGTCTTTCTGACTGATTATCATAAATCTAAATCAGCCTTTTATCACATGAGGCACCCCGATAATCCTGATTACTCTCGCAGAGCGGACTTAATATACAGAGGGCTTGAAGTGACAACACTCGCACAAAGAGAACACAGGCCAGAAATCCTTGAAAGACAGGCAAAAGAGAAGGGAATGGAGTTGGAGGCGTTGAAGGACTATGTAAACTTTTTCAGATTCGGTTGCCCTCCACATGGCGGAGCGGGCATTGGCCCAGGGCGATTCATAATGAAAATGTTGGACCTTCCAAATGTTCGTGAAGCCACATACCTGCCAAGAGATGTTAAGAGGCTTAATCCATAGCCAGTTAGAAGTTTGTTAGTCGTAAAGGTTCAATAAGTTAAGGTGACTGATTCAAGAGAATTTAAAATAAAGACAGAAACTTTTGAGGGACCGCTTGATCTCTTGCTTTCACTTATTGAAAAGAGAAAACTTCTTATAAACGATATTTCCTTGGCAAAGGTCGCGGATGACTTTATTAATTACATCAAGAGCCACGAGTCATTCCCTGTGGCTCAAACCGCACATTTTATTTTAATCGCTTCTACACTGCTACTCATAAAATCAAAATCTCTACTGCCGACACTGTCCTTAACAGAAGAGGAGAACGCTAGTATTGAGGATTTGGAAGTTAGACTTAAGCAGTACAAGAGATTCAAGGAACTCTCAGTCGGTCTTAGTCAGATTTTTGGGAAAAAGATTATTTTTGCAAAAAATCCATCAAGAAATTTTTCTGTAATATTTTCGCCTACAGAGGAGATAACTCCCGATAGAGCTTTGGAAGCGGCAAGGAGAGTGATTGATAGCCTCCCAAAAAAGGAGAAGCTTCCTAAAGTCATAGTGCAAAAGATTATCTCTCTTGAAGACATGATTGAACGTCTACATGAGCGAGTCAGTCAAAATCTAAAACTTAGTTTTGCAGATTTTGCAAAAACTCATGGGAGCAAAGGGGGGAGTGGAGCGACACATCACGCTAATAAAGAAGATAAAGTGAATATCATAGTAAGCTTCCTTGCAATGCTTGAGTTGGTAAAACAGGGTATTATTGATGTTTCTCAATCTTCAATATACGAAGATATAGATATTGAGACAAAAGCATTAGGAGTACCGAAATACTAGAAATATGAACCTTGAAGCAAATATAGAAGCAATATTATTTTTCAAAGGAGAACCAGTAAAAAGGAAAAAACTGGCCGAAATACTCAATGAGGATATTTCTAGGGTTAATGAAGCTCTGCAATCACTGCAGAGTAGTTTAATCGGGCGAGGGGTTACGCTTGTCACTGAAGGAGATTCGGTCATGCTAGGCACTTCAGCTGATTCAAGCGCATTGATTGAACAGCTGACAAAAGAGGAGCTTGCGAGAGATCTGGGAAAAGCCGGACTTGAGACACTTTCAATTGTCCTTTATAAAAAAGAGGTGTCAAAAAAGGAAATTGATTATATTAGAGGGGTAAATTCCGCATTCATTATTCGCAACCTTATGATTAGAGGACTGCTAGAAAGAGTGGAGAAAGGAGGAATCAGAGGCTATTCATATAAACCGACAATTGAACTGCTTTCATACATGGGTATAAATAAGCTTGAGGACTTGCCAGAATATGAGAATGTATTAAGAGAATTTGAGGAGTTTAGTAAAAACGAGAGTGTTAAGGAGATTTCGGAAAGTGACGGAAAATAATTTCACAGAACAGTTTAATACGCTTGATGACAGAAGGCTTATAAATCTTGGCGTTTTTTTGTTGCTAATTCTCGCTCTGATTTCGCTAGTCTCTCTATACACAACAAAAAATAGCAGGAAGTATGATTCTGCCCCTAGCGCCGTTTTGGCAAAGATAGACCCGTTTGAAAACATTGCTCTTGAGGCAAAGGCCGCGATGGTGTATGACATAAAGCGCTCTAAAGTTTTTTTTGAAAAGAACGCGGACGAAAGTCTGCCACTGGCCTCGCTTACCAAGATTATGACGGCAGTTACAGCTCTTGATCTTTTGCCCAAATTTTCCGTTGTGGATATTAATGCGGAATTTTTGAGCGAGGAGGGAGATTCCGGCCTGTATAAAGATGAAAAATGGAAGTTAAGAGATTTGCTTGACCTCTCTCTTGTCTCCTCTTCAAATGACGCAGCAGCGGCGATTGCGGCTACAGCTGGACAGACCTTGCTAAGAGACCCGGATCTAAATCTGAGCTTAGAAGAGTTTGTAAGGAAGATGAATGCTAAAGCTAAGGAAATCGGAATGACTAAAGCGAATTTCATAAACGTTACAGGGCTCGATGTAGATACTGACAAAACTGGAGGATATTCTTCAGCAAGAGATTTTATAATTCTTCTTGAGTACGCATTGAAAAATCATCCAGAAGTATTTGAAGCAACTCGTTACAAAACTGTATATTTAAAATCTCTGAATAATCTAAATCATAAAGCGACTAACACAAATATTGGAATCAATTCAATACCGAATATTATTGGATCCAAGACTGGCTATACGGAAATTGCTGGCGGAAACCTTACTATCATATTTGACCCCGGACTCGCTAGACCTATAGCCGTGCTAGTCTTGGGCTCAAGCTATGACGGTAGATTTAATGACGTAGAACTTTTGACTAGAAAAACGCTTGAAGCTATAGCGCTGGAAGAGTAGTCTTTAGATGAAAGTTTAAGTAATATTAAGTAATGATAATTGCCGACATTGTAAAAGTCGCCTTGCCAGCAGTCCTCTCCTTTATAGTAGGAATAGGGATAACTCCCGTTATATCGGACTTCCTATACCGAAATAAGATGTGGAAGAAGAAGGCGGGGAAAGTTGATCTTGCGGGAAACAGCACTCCCATCTTTAATGAACTTCATAAAGAGAGAGAGGTCAATACGCCTAGAATGGGGGGCATGATTATCTGGATTTCAGTATTTTTGTCCGCTTTGATTATTTGGATTGCTGCTCAATTTTTACCATCGGAGATTGCAGTCAAGCTTGATTTTATTAGTCGAAATCAGACTTGGTTACCTTTGTTCATGCTAATTTTAGGCGCTTCTTTTGGATTGTCGGATGATTTACTGGAAGTGCGAGGTACAGGAGACAATATGGCTGGAGGGCTTTCACTTAAAAAGAGATTGATTATTGTAGCTTTACTTGGACTAATAGCAGGTTCTTGGTTTTATTTTAAATTGGACGTTTCAGTAATTGGACTTCCCGGCGATCTGTTTCTGCCTCTTGGATATTTATTTATACCTTTCTTCGCTCTAATCTTGATGGCTCTCTATTCGGGGGGAGTGATAGACGGTTTGGATGGGCTCGCGGGTGGAGTCTTCGCGACAATGTTTGCGGCATACGCAGGCATTGCTTTTTATCAACAGCAAATTGACCTAGCTGCTTTTTGCTTGACTGTCGTCGGAGGAATTCTTTCTTTTTTGTGGTTCAACATTCCACCCGCAAGATTTTATATGTCAGAGACGGGCACTATGGGGCTTACAATGACTCTGGGAGTAGTGGCATTTATGACAGACACACTTGGTGGGGGATACGGAATAATAGTTCTTCCAGTTATTGCAATGCCATTGGTAATCACGACTCTTTCAGTGGTAATTCAAGTTTTATCAAAAAAATATCGCAATAAAAAAGTGTTTCTTGTGGCTCCTATTCACCATCATTTTGAGGTAATAGGCTGGCCTTCATACAAAGTGACAATGAGGTATTGGATTATAGGGGTTATTTTTGCAATCTTAGGTGTCGTCTTAGCGCTGGTGGGGTAGTACACCCATAAAGTGCTTTTTTCTAGTGCTATAATCATAGACAATGCGAAAAGTTGTGGACAAACCGTTTTTGATATCGGTCATAGTTTTAATAGTTTTCGGCTTTTTCATATTTAGTTCAGCCTCGCTTGGCCTATTGGCAAAAGCCGGAGACAAGTATTCAAATGTCGCTTTCTCACAGACATTTTTTGGTCTTTTTGGCGGCACTCTAGCTCTAATAATCTCATCGAGAATACCTTATAAATTTTGGAGAAAATATTCTTTCTACCTATTCGGACTAACTCTCATACTCACAGCTTTAGTCTTTACTCCGCTTGGATTTGAGCACGCGGGAGCCAAACGTTGGCTATCAATTGGGGGGTTCTCTTTACAGCCATCTGAATTCCTAAAAGGCGCCTTCATTATTTACGTGGCGACTTGGCTATCTGGAATAAGAGAGAAAATTACGACATTAAAGTATGGACTTATTCCGCTTCTTGTCATTTTGGGATTAGTCGGGTTTATCCTCCTGAATCAGCCGGATACTGATACTTTTGCTGTCATTATGATTTCAGGTTTTGCCATGTTTCTATCTGCGGGAGGGAAGTGGAGGCATATTTTGGTGGTGGCTATTGTATCCGTGCTTGGCCTTCTACTCATAGCCGCATTCAGACCTTACGTTAAACAGAGGCTTCTTACATATGTAAATCCAACTAACAACGAACTCACTTCAGGTTATCAAATCCAACAGTCTCTAATCGCCATTGGTTCTGGAGGATTCTCGGGAAGAGGGTTTGGACAAAGCATTCAAAAATTTAATTTTCTTCCTGAACCAATTGGAGACTCCATATTCGCCGTAGCCGCAGAAGAATTCGGGTTTATAGGAGCGATGTTTCTGATTATTTTGTTCTTGTATTTTACACTTAGAGGCATGAAAATAGCCACTCGTACTGACGACTCCTTCGGTAGACTGCTTATCGTCGGAATTGTTATACTCATTGTGTCGCAGGCTTTTGTTAATATTGGCGCTATGCTTGGAGTCTTGCCGCTTACAGGCATTCCACTGCCTTTCGTAAGCCACGGCGGCACGGCTCTGTTTATCACCTTGGGTCTTATGGGTATTGTGCTTAACGTCTCAAAAAAGGCGAGATAAATTATAAAAGGACAAATCACGTTAGAAGTCCTGTTCGTCGGCAAGCAGGCCCGATCAAAGCCAAAAAACATTAAATGAAAATTCTATTCACTGGGGGCGGAACTGGAGGTCATTTTTACCCGATTATTTCTGTTGCGCAGGAGGTAAATAATATAAAGGAGCAAAACAAGCTCGCTGATGTCGAGCTTTATTATATGTCACCCACACCATTTGATGCGGGAGAGCTTTTCAATAATCATTTAATCTACAAAAAGAATTACGCAGGAAAAATCCGCAGATACTTTTCCATTTTAAATTTTTTTGACCTATTTAAGACTGGTTGGGGAGTGATCCGTTCACTATGGGAAATATTCCTGATTTATCCTGATGTAGTTTTTGGCAAAGGCGGTTACGCAAGCTTTCCAGCGCTTTTTGCCGCGCGACTATTGCGAATACCTGTTGTCATCCATGAATCTGACGCTGTACCGGGGAGAGTAAACAAGTGGGCAGGCAAGTTTGCGGAACGAATAGCTGTATCTTATCCAGAAGCTGCCCAATTTTTCCCCAAGGACAGAGTGGCTCTCACAGGTAATCCAATTCGCAAGGAGCTCTTCATGCCTCTGATCACAAATGCGCATGAGTACCTTGGCCTTGATGCAAATCTAAAGACTATCTTTATTATTGGTGGCTCACTTGGCTCAAGGAACATTAATGACGTGATAATGGAGGCCCTGCCAAGCCTGCTTGAAAAATATCAAGTCATACATCAGATCGGAAAGGACAACTTAGAGGAAACAAAAAAAATTGTAGATGCGGTGCTTGTGAATTCTCAATATAGAAACAGGTACAAACCATACGCTTATTTGGATAAACTAACTCTACGTAGCGCTTCTGGAGCGGCTGATTTGGTAATTTCAAGGGCAGGATCTACCATTTTTGAAATTGCAGCTTGGGGAGTGCCCGCCATTATCATTCCAATTTCGGAGAAAGTAAGCCATGATCAAATCAAAAACGCTTACGCCTATGCCCGTACTGGCGCGGCAATTGTAATAGAGGAAGCCAATCTAACCGGAAACATTTTGAACGCGGAAATCAATCGCATATTGGCAGACAAAGCGATTTACGAAAAAATGAAGGCGAGCTCCGTGTCATCTGTACGTAAGGACGCTGGAAAACAAATTGCGGAAGAACTCGTGAAGATTGCGCTTAGACACGAGACTTAAAAGCAGCTAGTGTGAAGTTTAAAATCCAATGCAAGAGAAAAGTTCAAAAAAAATTGTTACTAGATTTCCGCCATCACCAACTGGTTTACTTCACCTTGGAAATACACGAACTGCATTGTTCAACTATTTATTTGCTAAAAGAAACGGCGGAGATTTTATCGTCAGAGTTGAAGACACTGACAAGACCAGATCTAAGAAGGAGTATGAGGAGAATATGCTTGAAAGCCTAGAGTGGCTTGGAATTAAAAGAGATGGAGAGCTTTGGCACCAGTCAGAACGCACTGAAATCTATCAAAAATATTTGAAGAAACTTATTGCCGACGGCTATGCATACGTTTCGCAGGAAGCAGAGGGTGAGAATAAGGAAGTGGTAAGGTTCAAAAATCCAAATTCTCAAATCACATTTAATGATTTGATTCGTGGTGACGTGACTTTTGACACATCTGAACTAAAAGATTTTGTTATTGCGCGAAATATAAATAAACCTCTTTATCATTTGGCGGTAGTGATAGATGATCATGAGATCGGCGTTACTCATATTATTCGTGGTGAAGATCATGTATCAAATACTCCCAGACAAATACTGATTCAGGACGCAATCGGAGCAAAAAGACCTATTTACGCGCACTTACCACTAATACTGGCAAAGGACAGATCCAAGCTCTCTAAGCGCAAGCATGGAGAGGCTGTTTCACTCCGGTATTACAAAGAAAAAGGATATCTTCCTGAGGCAGTAGTTAATTATCTTGCTCTGCTTGGATGGAATCCCGGCACAGACCAAGAAATATTTTCCACGGATGAGCTCATTGAGAGTTTTGATCTCTCAAAAGTCCAAAAAAGCGGAGCAATTTTTGATGAAGAGAAGCTCAAGTGGGTAAATAAGGAACACATGAAAAGGCTTCCTGAGGAGGTGGTTTTGAGGGAGATTGGAGCCCAAATCAGAGCTTCCTCTAGGTTTAAGGAAAAGGGCTGGGAAATAGATGAAAGTGTCCTAAAACGAAGCTATAAAAGCATTTTTGAGCGTATTACGGTGTGGCAGGATGTAGCTCAAATGACTGAAAATGGCGATTTAGACTACCTTTTTGAAAAACCTCAATATGAGGCCACCAAGTTACTGTGGAAAAATGAGAAAGATCTAGGTACCATTTCACGTCACATAGGTGAAGCCATTTCACTTTTTAAGGAAATCAGTGACGATAACTGGAATGCTGAGGATATAAAAAACGCTATCTGGGATTACGCTGAAAAAGAGGGGAGGGGTAATGTGCTTTGGCCTGTTAGATATGCTCTCTCGGGAAAGGAGAAATCTCCTGACCCATTTACACTCTCCTATATCTTAGGTAGAGAAGAAACAATTCTGCGACTAAATGAAGCACTGAAAAAACTTTTATAATAAAAATGCGGAAATTTGCTCTCATTATTTTATTGACACTATGTTTCTTACCTAGCGTTGTATTTGATCAAGTACAAGCTCAGGCCTTGTCTGTAGAGGAGCTTCAGAGAGAAATTGAAAAAAAACGTCTTGAAAAAGAACGATTGGATGCGGAAAATAAGATTTTAGAGGCGCAAATTCTAGAGACTAACAAGCAGGCGAAAACCCTGCAGTCGGCTGTCAAAAGTTTAGATACCACACAGAAGAAACTTCAAAATGATATAAAGGTGACGCAGACAAAAATTGGATCAACAGAGCTTTCAATAAAAAAACTAGCTATAGAGATTATTGACAGAGAAACACAGATTGAAAACAACAAAAAAGCTATTGCTGAAACAATTCGCGGACTTGAGATTGCAGACGACCAATCACTGGTAACTGCGGTTCTTCAATACGAGGATATCAACGAGCTTTGGAATTCGGTAGAGACCCTCAAGCGTTTCCAGGAATCTATCCGAGGATTTACTCGCGACCTGCGAATAGTCAAAAGTGAGCTTCAAGAAAAGAAAACAGAGAATGAAACAAAGAAGGTAGAGCTGGTTTCCTTCAAAGGCGATCTATCTGACCAAAAAGTGGTAGTGGAACAAAATAAGAAAGCCAAAACCACTCTACTTACCCAAACACAGAGCAAAGAAGCAGAATACAAGAAGATGCTTGAAAGAAATATTGAACTTGGCAAGAAATTTGAGCAAGAACTCTATCTATATGAATCACAGCTTCAAATCGCCATTGATAAGTCAAAATTGCCAACAGAACGCTTGGGAGTTCTGCAATGGCCGCTTGATAGCGTAACGATTACGCAGAGATTTGGAAAAACTGTGGATTCCAAGCGACTCTATGTTTCAGGTACTCATAATGGAGCTGATTTCAGGGCAACAACAGGCACTCCAGTAAAAGCTGTTTTGGGTGGGGTAGTGGAGGGGACTGGCAATACAGACGAGCAAGCCGGATGCTACTCCTACGGCCGATGGGTCCTTGTGAAGCATCCAAACGGCCTTTCCAGCTTCTATGCCCACTTATCTCTCACTAAAGTTGCCTTAGGGCAAAGTGTGAATGGCGGACAAGTAATAGGACTCTCTGGCGGTCAGCCGGGAAGCTTTGGTTCAGGATATTCCACAGGACCACATTTGCACTTGGGTCTATATGCGAGTCAAGGAGTTTCTATTCAAAAATATTCTCAAAGCAAGTTCTGCAAACAGGTTTCAATCCCTGTTGTTAGTTCTCAAGCGTATTTGGACCCACTTGCTTACTTGCCTCCAATCAACTAAAATACCAAAGCACTGATCAAAACACATGAATGATAGTGCGAAAAAACATTCTCAGGGCTTCATAAGCGCAATCATTGCACTTGTGATTGCGCTCGCGCTTTTGAAATATTTTTTCAACTGGAATGTAATTGATTTCATCAAATCGCCGGATGTAATGGAAGTCTGGGATTATATAAAGAGATTTGTGCTCCTCATCTGGACCAGTATCATCAAAGAGCCTTTCTTATATGTCTGGAATGAGATTATAGTTGGAGTCATTTGGCATGCAATAACAGCCGGATTTGACATCCTAAAGGGTTGGGTTGACTCACAAAGCTGATTTTGAAGCTAATTTAACGAGTCTGAATACCAAAACGGTAAACAGGCTGGCAAAATAAATGTTAAAACCAAAACTAATACTTTTTATATTGTTGATCCCAATTTACGTACCGTTGTACGCATTTATGCATTTTACTTCTGGGTGGTGGGAGAGTCTGCTTGAATAAGAAAAGAAATATAAATAATAAATTTGAAGTTACAAACAAAATTTTGAAATAATGGCGGGGGAGTGCCTATCCTAGAGTCTCTATAGGAGCATTACCGCAAAGATATATTGTGCGACATACTTATATTTTATATATAGGCCCTCCCCTCTAAGAATAGGCCTACTGAAGCGCTTCAAGTAACTCCGAGATTGAATTAATGTTGTCGCCGAAGTGTCCGCGATCTGTAAACTCTAATATCTTTGCATTTAAACCCTTTGCATTTTCAACTCCTGCGCTGAATGGAACGACATTGTCATCATTTGAATGTAGAACCACAAAAGAGTCCCAATGCGATTTAATGCGTTCAAAGTCATATCCCCTATCCGTATAGAAGCCTGGATTTGATTTTTGAGCGATTTTACTTCCTTCAATTTTTCCGCCATTTGTCGCAACTAAAATAACTTTCTTAACTTTTATATTTTCAGGTTGTCTTTCAAGCCAGCGCAATACAGCGACACCACCACGTGAATGTCCAACCATGATTGTGTCTTGATCTGGATTACACTTATCAATTTCCGATAGCCATTCTTCAAAGACTGGCTCATCTGTATGCGGCAGAGCAGGCGCAATAAATTCAATGCCCCGCTTCCCCATTTCACTAGCAAGCCATGGATACCATTTCTGTGTTGGGTCAGCATGTTTTCCGTGCATTAAGATAACTTTCATCATTCAATGATATCAAAATGGTATACGTAGTCTTATTTGCATGTTTCAGTTTATGTGTTATAATATTTCTGGAGTATTTGCAAAATCATACCGACAAGGAGATATGAGATGTCTGGTTCAACAGCGCGAACGGCAGAGTGTGCGGCCGGAGCCACTGCCACGTGGTACCGAATTTATTATCTGCAACCTCGCAAGGATGCCGAGGAGGCCTACGTCGGCTACTTCCCTGATCTGATGTCAGCCTACTTTTTTGCCAAAGCGCACGGCATCACCTCAGAACTCATAAACGAGAGTAATGGCAACAACATGCAAGGAGTCGGTGTCATCATAACTGGCCCCGGCAAGGCTCGTCCACTTGCTAAAATCACAGTGGACGTCCTAGATGAGAACGGGATCATACGAACTGGTACTCCGTTGGAGAGTGAGGTATCACTGGAGACTCGGTCTCGCGTCTGGTTCTGAGGTCTATCCCCCGTACTGCAAGGTACGGGGGACGTTTTTTATACAAATCACAAACAAAACCATCCCCCACATATTATGTGGGGGATGGTTTTGAAAAAGCTATTGGCAAGAGATGCAAATGTTTGCTTCAGCAGGGTCCTCCATCAAATTTGGAGCGGAAGCAACGTGCACATCATGCGATTCACTCATTGATATTTCTTCTTTCATGCTGGTAATATTATCTCGCATTTGAACCAGTGCGAAAAGGTGGATATCGCATCAAAACACGGCTTTGCATACTTGTCTATACTGAATTTTAAGATAAAGTCTGCCTATTCTTGATTAAATGTCCTTCTCTGAAGAATAGTACGTCCTGCCCGTTTTATAAGAATCAAAAGATAGCTTACAAAACTCAAACAGAGAATCATTTGGAGGTAATTTATCCATTTCATACCACTTCCACTCCTCTGCCTTGTCAGGCTCCATAATTTTAGGCACACCGCTTGCCCAATCTGCAACCAGACCTATATGAACAAAGTGTTTGGGCGCATACTTTTTAATATTTGTAACATAGAGAAATTTTATGTTTTTTATATCACAACCACATTCTTCCTTGGTTTCCCTGATAGCGCACTCATCAAAGGATTCCATGTATTCCAAATGTCCACCAGGAAATGAATACTCTCCTGCGCCATGTGAACCCTTACGTTTAGTCATTAGGACCTTTCCGTCTTTTATGATCATTACCCCAATCCCAACCTTAGGCTTATCTTCAGTTGTATTCATGTAAACAAGATACCATGAGTTTAGTACTTCCTAATCACCGCTCTTACCACAGCTGCTACACGAAAAGTGTCTTCTGGATAAATATTGTCATAATTTTTATTTGCAGGTTCTAGGTAGACTTGACCTTTCCTGTCACGGCGAAAATATTTCATCGTCCATCCACCATCTACTTCCGCAATCACAATATCCCCCACTCTCGGCTCCCCTCGCCTCTCCACCAAAACATAATCACCTTCTTCTATGTGCGCTTCAATCATTGAGTCTCCCTTCACTTCAAGCATGTAAGTTTTTTGCTTGTCGTCCACAAGCCACTCTTCAAGACTTACTGTGTCTAAATCTTGAGCTTCAGTGTCGGTGGGAATACCAGCCTCTACTAAACCAAGTAATGGAATATTCCCCACAAGTCGCATAGGTGTGAGGCGACCTTGGGAATCCTTGGACACTACCCCTTCCTTCACAAGCCATTCAATGAGTTTGTAAACAGAGTTTTTAGATTTAAATCCGCACATCTCCATAATTTCTTTGTACCCCGGAAGACGCTTGTTTGTCTTGTAAAACGCGAGAAGTTTATTTTTTTGTTCTTCTTTTTTCCCTTGCATATGATTTATAAAAATAGCGATAGAAAACTAAATGCTGGCACAGATCGAGTCTGTCTTGAAACCTCGCCTAGCATTCTTAGCAGAAGCTTGTGGCGTTTGGCCTCCTTTTTATACGAAGCTCCCTGAATAACCTTGAGGTCAATCACCTCGTTTAGATAATTTAATTCCCTATTTATTGTTGTAATTAATTTTCTTTGAGACATGTAAGTAAAAAATAGCAAGCAATGACTAATGAATTATTGTTAAGATAATTATAGGTGAACTAGCGTTCACCTGTCCAGCACCCACTTGTGGATAACTACAAAAATATAAAGACCAAGGGATTTCTCCTTGGTCTTTTGTCTCTCATGTCAGGTTGTTACAACCGCTTCGCTGAATGTAAAGGCCGTCGAAGCCTGTCCATGCTCTCGCTTGAGTGCCGCTTCAGCAACGCCTTTTTCTTTCAGAGTCCTCTCCGTCACCACATAATTGATTTCATCATAACAAAGACAAGACTCAATGGCGCCGACTTGCGATTCACTGAGCTCGCCTCTTGCGGAGCCGAATGTTCTTGTCCATGAACTTGCATCGCCTCGAATAATCGTGAGAGTGCCAGAATCATGGAAACCGATGAAGCACTCGCTTCCGCGACCGGCAGCCTTGGGGACCAAATACCCGTGGATGACCCTGTCACGCGATCCCACATTGACCCGAAGCGTTGCTTTCTGAATCATCATATCCCCCGGAGGATAACTGTGATATTGCAGGAACTACCTAGAGAAAATAACATAAATTACGCTCTTTGCAAGTTTGGTCGGGCAGATTAAGTGTAGTAGAATGAGGCAATAATCTAAATCACATGAAGAAAAATATTTGGCTCATTGGTTTTTTTGTAATCTTGGCAGGCGCCCTGGTAGCCATGTGGGCCGCTGGCAAAAACACCTCATTGCCTCCTTTAGCAGGCAATGCGGAGACCACAGCGACCTTTGAAATACTTCTGGATGATCACGTATTGGGCAAGTCTGACGCCAAAGTAACCATCATGGAATATGGTGACTTTCAGTGCCCAGCTTGCGCATCGTACGCTCCATTTCTTGTCGGAATTGCGCAGAAATACCCCAACGATGTGAGACTCGTTTACAGACACTTCCCTCTCAAGACTATTCACTTCAGAGCGGAAGCCGCAAGTTATGTTGCTGAAGCCGCAAGTAAGCAGGGAAAATTTTGGGAAATGTCTGAAAAACTTTTTGAAAATCAGAGTGACTGGTCAACGAAAAGAGATAATGCAGACTTTGAAAAATACGCCACGGAACTTGGTCTTGACTTACTTAAATTTAGATCTGATGCGGCATCCACTGAAACCAAAGACAGGGTTGAAAGAGATCTTAAAAACGCGATCTCACTTAAGCTAAACTCTACTCCGACTATATATATAAATGGCGTACTCTATGACAATAGCCAAAGTGGCGATGCTCTGCTTGCTCAAGTGGAAGCTGAAATTGCCAAATAGCATGAAACCCATCTCAAAGTACACGATCTCCTTCTTCTTTATTGTAGCTTTTGTAGGCTTTGTGGACGCTGCATATCTGACCCTTAATCACTTTGTCGGTATTGTCCCTCCCTGTTTTATTACACAAGGCTGTGATGTGGTAACAACAAGCGTGTATTCTAAAATCCTAGGAATCCCGGTATCACTGCTTGGCTCACTTTACTATCTCTTTATGCTAGTGCTTATGCTCTACTATATTGATAAAGAAGACGCTCGCGCGTTCAAAGTGATGGCGCTCATGTCTGTAATTGGCTTTCTGTTTTCACTTTGGTTTGTATACGTGCAGGTGTTTATTATCAATTCGCTCTGCAGTTACTGCTTAGTTTCAGCTTTTACTTCCACTTTACTTTTAATTTGTGGTATTCATTTTTGGAGAGCAACAGGATTGCATGTCCAGACACGCGATATTTGACACACGCAAAACCCCGTCAGCCTCAGGCTGACGGGGTTTTGTTTTCCTTTTCGGAAAAAATTAGCTCTTTGCGATTTCTGAATATTTCGCCCAACACTGGGACGATGCAAGCCAAGGGCGCGCTCCCTGCTTCTCATAGAGATATCGGGCGTACCCTAGATTTCCTTCAAGAGTGTAGATGTCATAACCGAGCTTCCTTGACGTTTTGAGGTGATATCTCTCATTGATCTGCATCACGCCTACGTCAGCAGGAGTCAGCTTTCCGCGATGAATACTTCCATCTTTGTTTAAATGGACAAAGCGTGATTCACACCGTGCAATATCCACCATGATAGGAGTATCTGCGAAATACTGCTCTACCTTCTCTTTGGTTGTCAAAACTTGTTCAGTCTCCTCTATTTCCTCTACCACTGCTATTTCAGTATTCTCCACTGAAAGTGTGGGAGTAATGTCAGAGGGGTCTCCCAAGTTGCTAAATCCAGAAACGACAGCGAGTAACCCGATAGTCGTTAGATTAAAAATACAAAATTAGTTATGTTAATTCTTTCGTTGCCCGCTTGGGCATAGCCCTACGGGACGGCATAGCACTTACTTGTCTCATATCACGACGATATTTGGTGAGAAAGCAAAATCCAGCTCTTCACTGGATTACATACATGATAGCATATCCAGATGCTCCAGTCAAGCATTTTTAACGTAAAAATGACCCTAATCTCTTTATTTTAAGCCGTATTTCAGTAAGTTACACTATCCCACTTTTAGACTGTTTTGTCTAGTTTTGTCAGTACACTGCGCCTATCCCATATTCCTTCCTCACCATCTCAAGCAATGCCTCGGAAATCGCGGCAAACTCTACTTTCTGTCTTTTATTCAGAGTGTTTTGCGTATGATTGAGTAATCTGTTCGCGTGCTTAATCATTCCTTCAAACACCACTGTGCCCTTGTGAGTAAGATGGAGATTGTGCTCTTTTCTATTAGTGCTATTCGTTCCAAGCGCTACTAGTCCATGCCGAGCAAGCGCTTCTATTTGTCTTGAAACAGCGGCTTGAGTGGTATCCTGCATATTTGCAATCAGTTTTTGCGATGAACCTGGGCACTTCTCTATCATTGCCATAATTCGGAATTGAGAGAAACTTATGTCAAAATTTTCCAAGAGCTCTCTATCAAAGTGTTTCTCTAAGATAAATACAAACCTTTGTATTTTGAGAATGGGATTTTCCTCAATGCTCATTTCCTTATCTTCTTAATTATCATTTCTTGTTTATCACTCGTATGATGTCTCCTTCATTGAGCCCGGAGACAACTTCCACACTTCCGTCTACACCCGATATACCTGTCGTAATCTTTACTTTCTCCTCCTTGCCGTTCCTAAGCGCTGTTACACTGCTTTCTCCATCTTCACGAATTACAGCATAAGCGGGCAACTTCACCACATTGGACTTCATGGCGGTCACAATCTTCAGATTTGCGGTAAGTCCGCTCTTAAGGTCGCTTAGATCTCCGTCCACAGAGACTCGTATTTTGTAATTTACGACATTGTCTATCAAAGTCTCTGCGGGTTCAATATATACAATCGTCCCGGTAAAACCTCTCCCTGGAAACGCGTCAAAAATGATGAAGACTTTGTTGCCAACTGCCACTTTGCCAATATTCACTTCAGACACATTAGCCTCAATCTCCATTTCGCTGTCAGAGATTATTGAGACGAGCTTCTCGCCAGCAGTAGCCGTCTCTCCCACCTTCGCATCCTGTTTTGTCACAAGACCATTTATCGGCGAATAAATGAGAGTCTTAACAATTTGTGCTTGAGCGGCCGCAACAGATGCTTCAAATTGAGAGACTCTCGCCTCCTGCACCAATACATCAGTAAATACTCCGTCTGCGCCAGAAATTACCGGGGCTGATGTGAACTTCTCCTTTGCCGAGTTCAAGTTGGAAATAGCGGTTGCGATACTCGTGCGAGCATCGGCCACAGTAGATTTGTACCCCGCAATTGTTGGCTCATAAGTAAAATTGGTTGACTCCAGCGAGTTTGCCGCCAATGCGACATTGTTTAGAAAGATTTTTATTTCATCAAGATTCAATTCCGCAGTTTTAACATGCGTGTTCAAATCGGCTGTAGCGCTGATTGAAGGTATCGATTTCTCCCAAGCTTTCAAGATTTCTTCAACCTCAACCCTTCCGATGTTAATAGTTGATTTAAGGTTACTGTCCAGAGGGAAATTGTATTGGAAATCATCATCAACAAACGAGAACTCAATATACGTGTTGTACTGTCGAGCATTCTTGAAGAATTGATCCACGTTATTTCTGATTGCGTCATCTGCTTTTACATAAGCATCCTTGATTGAAGCGATGAGATTTAATCTCGCGTCACTATACCCGCTTGTGCTTGATTTTCTAATTTCCTCTAATTTCACTCTTTCCTCGGATAGACTAGCCCTCGCCTTAGCCAAATCAGCCTGCAAATCGCTGTTCTCAAGAGAAGCAATGATTTCTCCTTTTACAACCCTGGTTCCTAGCGGAGCGCTGACATTTGCAACCCTCCCCCCGCGATCAAAGCCGAGTTCTACTTCCGCTCGTGACACACTTTTGCCTGTTACCGCAACTTCTTGAGTAATGTCGCCTCGCACGATTGTAATATCCGATACGGCCTCACCATTGCCACCAAAAACCTGCCAGATGATAAAGGCAATGACGATAGCTCCTAAGGCGCTTTTTTTCGGATTACGTTTGAAGGCTCCAATGATGTTGCTAGTTTTAATTTTCATAATGTTTATTATAACTTTTATCTTTTATTCTTATTTATTGTATCTGACACTATCATCCCGTCCGAAAGTGTGATTATCCTATCAGTGAGGGCGGCATACTCTGGCTCGTGAGTTACCATCAGTATTGTTTGACCTTCTCTATTAAGTTCAATGAAATTTTGAAGGACAACCTTGGAAGTTTCGCTGTCCAGATTCGCTGTAGGTTCGTCGGCAAAAACAATTTTCGGCTCGTGGGCAATGGCGCGGGCGATTGAAACCCTTTGTTGTTCGCCTCCCGAAAGCTGGCTCGGCACATTGCCTAGTCTCTCACCTAGTCCGATTCTTTCAAGCGCTTTCACAGCTTTTGCTTCCGCGTCTTTGAGAGTAAGGCCCAGCATCATCAAAGGAATGAGCACATTCTCAAGCGCCGTAAGCTCGGGAATAAGAGCATAATCCTGGAAAATATACCCCAAATCAGAGAGACGAACCCACGTCCTTTCATCCGTACTCAAATCTGAGACATCCTTACCATCAATAATGACTTTTCCCGATGTGGGAACATCCAACAGACCGAGCTGATACATTAAAGTGCTCTTGCCTGACCCAGACCTGCCGGTAATGGACAGAAACTCTCCAGACTTAACCTCAAACGAAATGCCCTTAAGAACAGAGAGTTCTTTTTCTCCACTTTTGAATGTCTTTACGATATCTTTTGCAATAATCATAGTATCCGTATATTTACTTCCTTCCAAGAATCGCATCAAGCGTATTTTGTTTAACGACAATACGCGCTGGAATATATCCCGCAATGAGAGTCGCTATTATGAGAAGCACCGCTCGCACGATTGTATTTGGCACTTCTGCCACTAAAATTCCATCACTAAACGGAAATTTAATAGGATGAGCGGCGACAAAAGGCACTAGGAAGCCCCATACAATCACCATGCCTGCAAGCACTCCGACTGAAGCATAGAAAAACGCTTGGAGCACGTATGCAAATTCTATAGCTGTCTTATCGATACCGATGCCTTTGAGTATTCCGATATATTTCTTACGTGTTATAGCATTAACAAAAATCACGATAAATATTGTAATAGAAGCGACTACCAGTCCGATTGAACCTACGACATTGCCAAGGAGCCCGAATGTATTTTGAATATCCAACAGAAACTTTGGAAGAGATTCAAACCAAGTCTGCACTCGAGCATATTCCCCAACACCTGACGCCATGAGCGCCTCTTTCACCACCTGCTCGTCAGCTCCTTCTTTTAAGACCAAAGCAATCTCATCTACGTTATAGTCTCCCCTACCCGCAAGATTTCGGAATGTGGTATCTAAAATAAACATGCGAAAATCAATCTGATCCACTTTACTCTGAAGAAAACCGAGTACGACGAACTCTTTCCGATTTTCGCCAATTGTCAGTCGCACTTTGTCCCCTATAGCCACATTCTCAAGCAAGGTTAGGCCTGGAGCCTCAATATCAAGATATTTTTTGAGCATATTTGCCCCAATCAATATCCCTTCCGCGTCATTATCCGTAAGATACCTTCCTTCCACCACAGTATTTGAAATATGAGTAGCGGCATCTTCAAGTGCAGGATTAATACCTACGACAGAACCAGCTGTCGTATCAGGTTCCTCTGTAAAATCTATTCTGGTTTTATAGTTTGCCTCTGCACTTGCTCCCTCCACATAGCGATACGTGAGCTTATCCACCCACGGGAGATTGCCGGCAATTTCAATAATTGAGGGACTATTTTCAATATAATTCTTCTTGGGCAGATTTGTTATAATTATGTCTCCAGCAAATCTGGACTTGTATACATCCGTGGACCCTTGTAGCAGCCCCACAAGCACCCCTCTTACGACGACAAGGTTAAGGAAAGTGAGCGTCATCACAAAGATTATTAGCAAGGTCGTAGCAACGCTAGAGCGTTTTACTTGCCTAAACGCCAAAAACCAGCCCACTTGGAGTGAGATTAAAAAATTCTTAAACCGCTTTTTTCGTCTTTCCATAGAAAAAAGCCCGCAGGCTATATCAACTCATTTTACACTAGAATACTTAACTAGTGAAGTATTCTAAATCAAAAACTAACATTAAAGCGCTTTAGCTTATTGAGCGCTTATCCACGGCACTGGATACTTTTCAAATTGAGTAAGTAGAGGCTTATCATAGAGAAGTCTAGAGAATGCTTCCGCTTCCCAGAGCGCGCCGTTGAGTCCTATGTGTGGTCGAGGTTCTGCTGGAATCCCCACATATTCCATTATTTTGTCTGAATTTAGATTTGTTTTCCTATTTAGAACAGGAGGTTCAATCCCTCGCCTTATCATGTGCGCAAAAGTGATGGAATGCAGATCAATAACTCTGTAAGAAAGTTTTGAAGGTATACCAGCACGAGCCGAGGCGGACTCAATAAAACTTCTGTCAAAGAAAACGCTTTGACCAGCAATTCTCATGTCGTCTCTTTCCTCAAGCCACGTTAGAAAATTTTTTACCAAGCTTTCTTCAGTCTGTTTTGATTTATCAGTTAAATCTTCAACTTTTGTACCATTAGCTGCCAAAGCTTCTTCTTCAACTTTGGCTCCATCCCAAATCCGACACTCTTCGTAAAATTGAACTTCAGGCGCTCTAAAATCGACAGCTCCCAAACTTAAGATTGAGTGTTTAAAAGGGTTTGTCCCCGTTGTTTCTATGTCTATAACTATCATGCCGCTATCCTAGAACGTAATAAGGCAAACGTAAAGACACTATTTAAGTCCCTTGCAGTTTGCGGCAGGAGTATATCCAGCCTTCCTGGCTTCCTCTGCCGAGGCAAAAGTGATCTTATTTTTATCCGAAATCTGTTTTGCTCCAGCGCACCATGGATAGTGATATTTCTTGCCTGTTTTTGACGCTACCACCTCCCCACCAACTTCAGTACCAGCCGTACTCACACCTCTAACCTCACCTGTTTCAAAAGCCGCCTCTGAAGGCGCTTGTAAAATGTTGCTTTGCGCTTGCGAGAATTTTATTTCCACAGGCACTCTCCTTTCTTCATAGATTGTAAGTCTCCCCAGTCCAAAAGAAGCAAGCGCCACTAAAAGGACGAGAGAGATATTGAAAATATGCGACTTTAATGATTTTTTAGGCTTTTCACCTATGGGCACAATGTCAAATTCCTCCTCAATTACCTTATCTTGAGGGGTATTGCCAAGTTTGGACTCTTGGTTTATACTCATGGACTAATTGTATAAAAGCTGAAGGCTAATAGCTAGAAAAAGATGGCAACAAAAAAAGCAGGTGGATCAACCAAAAACGGCCGAGATTCAAATCCAAAATATCTTGGCATCAAAGTAACTCCCGGAGCAATTGCCAAGGCAGGTTCTATTCTTGTGCGTCAGAGAGGCACCGATGTCTTAGCCGGGAAAAATGTTGGTATGGGCAGAGACCATACGCTTTTCTCACTGGTTGACGGAGTAGTATCAATGAAGAAAAAGAGGAAAGTCCATTTTGACAATAGAGTTGTGGTAAAGAAAGTTATACAGGTAAGCTAAATCTAAGAATCAAAAATCCCGCAAAGCGGGATTTTTGATTAGCTTGCCGTCACAATGACCTTAAACTTAACACTCTTCTCTTGTATTTTTACAGTCACTTCATGCTCCCCCACTTCCTTAATAGGTTTATCCATTTCAATATGCTCGGGTAGTATTTCAAGACGAGTTTGCTTTTTGATTGCGGGCGCAAGTTCTTCTTTGTGAATTCCAGCAAAAAGATGCCCTTTATCATTAGCTTTCTCTGACATCTCAATTGTCACCCCCTTCAAGTCTTCGAGATTTTTCAGGAGTAAATCTTCCTGGATCTTCTTTTTTTCTTCCTCTGTCTTTTTCAGCATCTCCACTCTCTTTAGCGCGCTTGGAGTCGCAACCTCGACTAGTCCTCTAGGGACGAGGAAATTCAGAGCATGCCCGTCTGAGACATCCTTTACCTCATACTTTCTACCAAGCTTGGCGACGTCTTTAAGTAAGATTATTTTCATTCCGATTATTTGATTTAGCTCCCTATCTTACAAATTTTAGAACCTTTGTCCATGTGTATTGCTGTTTCTATATTTCTAACGTGACCAGTTCAAGAGAACCTCAGCGGCTTTCTCCATCTGCGAGTCTCTGCCATTTTTTATATCCTCTTCAGTTAGCTTTGCCTCTACATCTGGTTTTACCCCTCCATCTGAAATAGACACGCCGTTGGGTGTAAGCCATCGAGCAATAGTAACCTTCAAAGATGTTTCTGGTGTGATTGGGACAAGCTCCTGCACTGATCCTTTTCCGAAGGTCTTTTCTCCCACAATTTTTGCCACACCATGTTCACGGAGTGCCCCAGCTAGAATTTCAGATGCAGACGCGGACCCTTCATCAACTAATATAACGAATTTTAATTTGTCATTGAAGATGTCATAACCAAGGGAGCGATGCGCCACCTCCTCTTTGCCTTCTCCAAAATCCTCTCTCACCACCACCTTGCCGGGAGGAAGAAACCAGCTTGCCATGCTAATGGAAGCTTCCAAATATCCCCCAGGATTTCCGCGTAAATCTAACAGAAGCTTATCGGTCTTGGCATCAATAAATTCTCGGAGTGCTCCTCTAAACAATTCTGGCGAAACAGAAGAGAAATTATAGAGAGAAATTACGAATACCCCATCTGGACGACGCTGTGTGTCAATTGTCGGGATATTTATCGTGTCTCGGAGGACTGTGATTTCAATTGGCTTATCCGCTCCCTCTCGCGCAATTGTAAAAGTAACTGGAGTGCCGCGCTTTCCTCTTATAAGAGTTATTGACTCATCAATCGTTAGTTCGCGCGTATCTTTATCTCCAATTTTTATTATTCTGTCCCCCGACTTTACTCCGGCATTGTATGCCGGAGTCCCCTTAAGAGGAGCCACCACGGTGAGAAGTCCGTCTCTCATGGCAATCTCAATCCCCACACCCTCAAAATTTCCCCTTACATCAGATTCAAATATCTCATTCTCTACCGGTGGCAGAAATACCGTATATGGGTCATTTAAAGATGAGGCGAGGCCTTCTATAGCGCCCCACACCTTATCCTGATCTGTGACTGTCTTAGTTGTTGTTGCTGGAACAAATTTCTCATTAAGAACATCCCATGCCTTCCAGAAAGGAGCAAAATCCACTCCCACAGGAGTGCCGGCTTTAGAATTTTCCACATCATTCTCTACCTGTTTTGCGCTCTCCCTTACGCCTACAGTCTTTCCAACAGAAAAGGAGCCCACAACTAAAACTATTAAAATGCCCGCAAGCGCAATATTTTTGTTATACGAATTCATTTAAGTAGTTCATTATGGCAAATCCAACTGCCACTAGTCAAAGAATACTTGAAAAGTGTTACAATAATAGAAATGGTAAACCGCCATAAGTACAAAGATACTGTTTGGATAGATCTCAATCATCCCACCACTGAAGAGGTGCGGATGGTAATGGAAGAATTCACAATCCACCCCTCTATTGCCCACGAGCTCATATCTCCCACAGAGAAGTCTCGTGTGGAGCTTCACAACAAATATATCTATATAATTCTTCATTTTCCAGTCATTAAGCATGGCAAGGAAAATAAGGGTCGCCATGAAGTAGATTTTATTATTGGAGACAAGTTCCTCATAACGGCCAGATACGACAGCATAGACGCGATTGACGGCTTTTCCAAAATGGTGGAGGTAAACAGTATCCTGGACAGGGAATTTTCAGACGATTGCAACGGCATCCTCTTTTTCGGAATAATCAAGGAAATCTATCATTCTCTGTTTATTGAACTGGAGTATATAGAGAAGTGGCTGGCTAAAGTGGAAGAAGGTATTTTTGCGGAAAAGGAGAAAGAGATGGTCGTCGCTATATCTAAAGTCAGCAGATCTTTGCTTAACTTCAAAAAATCAACAGCTCTTCATAAAGAAGTGCTTAAATCGCTTGGAGAATTTGGTGAAAAGATATTTGACGATAAGTTTGCCTATCATGTCAGGCGAAGTCTGGACGAATATCTAAAAGTGGAAGATGCGTTAAACAATAATATTGACGCCGTGAGCGAGCTACGTGAGACCAACAATTCCCTACTTACTACAAAGCAAAATGAGATAATGAAAGTACTTACAGTAGTCACGTTCATTTTCTCACCTCTTGCCCTCATTGCTTCGGTAATGCAGATAGAAACACGTATCCGCCCCATTATTGGCCAGCCAAATGATATATGGCTTATATACGGATTCTTTCTTGGGCTAGGACTTCTAATGTATGCAGTTTTTAAGCTTAAGAGATGGCTCTAAATAAATTCAAACTTGTGGCTTTTAGCTTTTAGCTTAAACTTTAGGAATGCTGAAATTAACGAATACCCTGACCGGCAAAAAAGAGGAATTTGAACCGCTTCATGACAAAGAGGTGGGCATGTATACTTGCGGACCGACAGTCTATAACTTCGCTCACATTGGCAACCTTCGCTCCTATGTATTCGCGGATGTCCTTAGGCGTTCATTGGAATGGGAAGGCTTTAAGGTAAAACAGATAATAAATATTACAGACGTTGGACATCTCACAGGTGACAGTGATGAAAGCGGCGAGGACAAAATGGTAAAAGCGCTTAAGCGCGAAGGCAAACCCCAGACAAAAGAGGCTATGAGAGAAATTGCCGATTTTTATTTTGAAAAATTTAAAGAAGACATAACTAAACTAAACATTGAGCTTCCTGAAAAATTCCCTTTTGCAACTGACCATATAGACGATTACATAAAACTGATTGAGATACTTCTTGAAAAAGGCTTTGCCTATAAAATCAGCGACGGAATATATTTTGATACGAGTAAATTTCCAGAATACGGGAAGCTTGGAAACATCAAGCTAGAAGCAGAAGACCAGACTCAGAGCAGAGTGGGAGTAAATACAGAGAAAAAGAATTTTCGAGATTTCTCGCTTTGGAAATTCGGCGAAAATGGCTGGGTCTCTCCGTGGGGCAAGGGTTTTCCAGGCTGGCACATAGAATGCTCGGCTATGGCAATGAAATATTTGGGTGAGACTTTTGACATCCATACTGGAGGCATTGACCACATTCCTACACATCACAACAATGAAATTGCTCAGTCAGAATCTGCCACTGGCAAACCATTTGCAAATTACTGGCTTCACAACGCTCATGTCATTACAGACGGCGCCAAGATGGCAAAATCCGAAGACAACTTTATACAACTCAACACACTTATTAAGCGTGGTATTCACCCGCTTGCTTATCGCTACTGGCTCCTGCAGGCTCGCTATAATTCACAAATCAATTTCACGTGGGAGGCGGTAGAGGCAGCTCAGGTCGGCTTCAAGCGCTTAGTCCAACAATTCACCAACTTGGCAATCCAGTCCCCAAGTTCCTCAGACGTTGGACGTCTGGAAGAATATCGGGCTAAGTTTAAGGATTTTGTTGAAGATGATCTCAATACTCCAGAAGCACTGGCGCTAATCTGGGAATTGCTTAGAGACGAAAGTGTGATTGATTCAGATAAAAGAAATTTGATTTTAGACTTCGATAAAGTGCTTGGGTTAAATATTCAAAATACAAATTTTCCTACTGAAAATATTGGGGTTAAGGATTTACCCGAAGAAATTCAACAAATGATTAGTGAGAGGGGTGAAGCAAGAAAAAATAAAGATTTTCAAAAGTCTGATAAACTCCGTGAAAAAATAATTTCTGCAGGATACTCAGTCGAGGACAAGCCGGCAGGACCTGAGATTTACAAAATATAATAAATGGGCGGCTTCGCATGCGAAGCCGCCCATCACACCTACTTCCCCATCTCCACTAACCTGATGTTCCGCATCATCCTTGCACGGAACAGTGACTCAAAAAGAGGGTTACCCCCTCGAATGTTCGAATTCCTGAAGCAGACCTCACTTCCCGCCACATTCACCAGTCTCCAGTAAAGCGACACGATAGCTGAGTCGCTCCTCTCCTGTGCTGCAAATACTGCCTGTCCACGGAGCGTGAGAAGGTCGTTTCCTTCGTGCATCTCAAGATGTTCCACAGCTTCCACACACAGAGACTGGATTGGAGTACTGCCGGTGTCATACTTCGACACGACTCCGTGCATATCCAGATGAAGTCTCTCGTAAACCTCACGGATATTTGAAGAGTCTATGTCTGTGAAGACATCGAAGTGCTTCGGAGAGTACTTCAACTCGATACTCTGAGCCTTTGACTCAGGGTAAACAGACTGCGCCTTGCATCCAAATGTGAAGAAACAGAGGAAGGCACCAAAGATCGTCCGCATACAACCTCCGCGTGATGGGTTTTCAAATCTTTTTATATTATACTGGATGGTGGATTAATTGTCAACTTACGATTCCCTGACTATTTTCATCCCCAAATTGCTCACAGGTTATGCCTATTTTGGCATTTTTCTTTTTATTTTCTACGCATGTTAGAATGCCGTCATGGCTCAAAACATCATTCGGGAAAAGGTACGCATTCCTCCACAAAGTCTTGAGGCGGAAATGGCTCTCTTAGGTTCTATTATGCTTCGACCGGAGGCGATCTACGAGATTATGGACATAATATCCCCCACTTCTTTTTACGCTGAGAAGCACGGCATAATCTATGAAACAATGATGGAACTTTTTGGAAAAAGGAGTCCTATTGATCTCCTCTCTCTATCTTCTCGTCTTAAAGAAAAAAAGCTCCTTGACCAGATCGGCGGAGCAAGCTATCTCACAGAGCTTGTAAACACGGTTCCGTCCTCCACGAATATCAAGCATTATGCGGAAATTGTCCAGAAAAAGTACGCAATGCGTCGTCTGATTGAGGCGTCAGAATTCATCGCTTCTATCGGATTTGATGAGGGACAAGATCTTGAAGAAGCATTGGACAAGGCGGAGAAAAGAGTTTTTGAAGTCACAAATGCTGGAGCAGCGCACAAGTTTACTCATCTCAAGGACGAGCTTTCCGAAGCATGGGAAAGATTGGATAAGCTTCATAATTCAAAAGGAGAACTTCGTGGAGTGCCTACGGGCTTCCCTGAACTTGATAATAAACTCGCTGGACTTCAGAAAGCAGACCTCATCATACTCGCGGCCCGTCCCTCCATGGGAAAGACTTCTCTTGCCCTAGACATAGCTAGGCAGACCGCGGTAAATCACAACATCCCTGTCGGAATATTTTCTCTTGAAATGAGCGCCCAACAACTTGTGGATCGTATGCTCGCCGCACAGTCCAATGTGGACGCATGGAAACTCCGTACAGGCAAACTTTCGCGTGAGGAGGATTTTCAAGCAATAAGGCACTCATTAGACAAACTTTCTCAAGCGCCTATCTATATTGATGATCAAGCCGGAAACAACATCATACGCATGCGTTCGGTGGCGCGCAGACTTAAAAGCGAAAAAGGTCTCGGACTTCTTATCGTGGACTACCTGCAACTGATGTTGCCAACAGGCAATAAGCATAATGACAATTTGGTTCAACAGGTAACCGAGATTTCTCGCTCATTAAAAAACCTCGCGCGTGATCTTGATATCCCCGTACTCGCTCTCTCCCAGCTTTCTAGAGCAGTTGAGAGCCGTGGTGGCAAACCTCGCCTTTCTGACCTGCGCGATTCTGGTTCTATTGAGCAGGACGCGGATGTGGTGATGTTTATTCACAGAGAAGATAAGTACAAGGACGAATCGGAAAAGACAAACATTGCCGAAATCTTGATAGAAAAGCACCGAAATGGAGAGACAGGAAAGGTAGAGCTGTTTTTCAACGCGCAAAAAGCCACTTTTCAGACAATTGATAAAAATGTTTACGCAGGAGAAGCCGCAACTGACTTCAAAGGCTTCTAGTAAATTTCTTAAATGAATTCTTTTGATAAACTCACAAAGTTGTTTTCTGACTTCCCTGGTATTGGCCCTCGCCAAGCAAAGCGTTTTGTGTATTTTCTTCTAACACGAAATCCAAGTTATATTGACGAATTTATCACTCTTATCAAGAGCATAAAAGCGGATAGCGCTCTATGTTCATCATGCTTCCGCTATTTTATTTCAAACAAAAGCCCATCAACCCTCTGTCCCATATGCAATGATAGAAATCGCGACCTCACTAAGCTAATGATCGTAGCCAGAGATGTTGATATGGAGAATATGGAAAAGACTGGCGTTTATGACGGATATTATTTTGTCCTCGGAGGCACTGTGCCTATACTTGAAAAGGAGCCCGAGAGACTAGTGCGAATAAAAGAACTTGAAAAAAGGTTGGCTAAGGAAGCTGACCTAAAGGAAATAATCATAGCGATGAATGCAAACCCCGAGGGAGAGAATACTGAAGATTTTTTAAGATTGCGAATTAAGGAAATTTCGGGAGCAAAAAACATCAACCTCTCAACTCTTGGTCGCGGACTTTCTACCGGTATTGAGCTTGAATATTCTGATTCCGACACCCTCAAAAGCGCTCTCAAAAACCGCGAGCACACCTCCTAACTTTATAAATCTATTCTAATGTTCTCAAGAACATTAGAATAGATTTATAAAAACAAAAAAGGTCGTGCTGGAAGTAAATCCCAGCACGACCTCATACGACTACACGGAAACCTTTTCCGCCTCTTCCAACGCCTTGCGATGGGTGTAGAAGAGTCCGCCATCCTTTGGATCAACCATGAGCTCTTTTGCCGTCCGCCAGAAGGGAGGAGACTGTCTGTCTCCGTCGTCGTCCACCCTCTCTTCCTTCCGGAGCTCTCCATCGCACTCACGAAAATGCGATATGAAGAAGAACTTCACGTGACCCCTGCTTCGCTCATCTTTGTGGACGAGCTGAGGATTTCGAGAGGTTAATCCCGTCTCCTCATGTGTCTCTCGATCAAGCGTAAGCAGGATCTCTTCCCCGGGATGGTCATTGTTCGTTCCCGCAGGAAACTTGACTTGCACTCCCTTACCGGAGTCATACTCGAAGACGAGGTACACTCTCTCGCCGTCAATTTCATCCATGATGAGGTGCGCGGCGAGATGGCTTTCCGTGTGTGAAAGTATCCGAGTGGCGTTCACTCTGGCCTCCTGGGCCTAAGGTCTTAACCTTAAAACGTGAGGAGAGCAAACCGCACTCTCTACATAACATTATATCACAGTTTTAATTCAAAAGTCAAGTCTAAATTCACACCAAAAAACGCCTTTAATTAGGCGTTTTTTGGTGCTCTACAATTTTCCGCGTCTTATCTAATCTTATCTATCACAACCTCAAAATAAGGCTGTCTGTGACCGTTTTTCTTAAAATACCTGCTCTTTTGCTTGTATTTAATTACTGTAATCTTGGTAGCCCGAGCAATTTCCTTTATCGTAGCCTCTACCTTTGAATCGGCTAGATATGGAGTTCCAATTTTAGTATCAGCTCCAGTATTCACTAGGAGCACATTGTCAAAGCTGACCTTATCTCCGGCCTTGTAGTCACCTTTGAGTTTCTCAATTCGTAGGGCCTTCCCCTCTCTTACCACATACTGCTTTCCTCCTGTGGTGATCACAGCAAAATCACTCGGATTGCCGGCCTCTTTTTTCGGTGATTTAACTGCCTTCACAGTAGACTTTTTAGTTGTTGATTTCGTAGGCATAGGCGTACTATTCTACACATTTATTTTAAAAGGTAAAGTGAAACCCCCACCACTTTCGTGGTGGGGGTGGAACAAAGATCACCTCCCCGCAAAGTGAGTGGCTACTGATGTCACCTTGTCAGAACCACCACCTTACGGAGAGGCAATACCTCCGCGCTTCCCTGCAAAGAGCTTCCTCAAAATCTCCTCCATCAGTTGGGGGATGATTTCAGTATAAGGTAGGTAGTAATTGGTAGAAAGTGAGCAATCCACACCCAGACTAGATGTTAGTGGTTGGGTTTTAGGTGTTAGAAGTATTTCAAATCAGTCCTCTAAAACAGGTTTATCTAAAGTCAAAGGTTCAATCCCGACAGCCTTGTCAGTGATCCTCATTACATCTTTATCAATTTTTCCGAGTTCTTTTCTCGATGAATTAAAGTGACTCAC
>Ga0209542_10004459_pt1 | contig 28837 bp, 37 predicted proteins | sample RifCSPhighO2_01_FD_184028 | JGI IMG/M metagenome (GOLD analysis project Ga0209542, IMG submission 184028) | Soil microbial communities from Rifle, Colorado - Rifle CSP2_plank highO2_0.1 (SPAdes) (version 2) | ecosystem: Environmental > Terrestrial > Deep subsurface > Rock core/Sediment ...
ATAAGGATAATCTTTCCGAAAATTTAACAATTACTGCAGAAGAAGCTGGACAAAAGATGGTTGACTTTGCTAATTCTCAAGGTGCTTCAAGTTCTTTAATTGAAGCAAACGATGCTGGAGCCTTATATGAGGTTGTCCTATCAATTGATGGACAAAAAGTCCCAATTTATGTAACAAAAGACGGAGAAAGTTTTACAACAACATTAATTCCTTTTGACTTGGATAATCCAACAGATACAACAAACAATCAAAATTCAAATATTAAAATTTCATTGGATTCAAGCGATCCAATTTTAGGAGATTCTAATGCTCCAATATCTGTAATTGAATATTCAGACTTTGAATGTCCTTTTTGTGAAAGAGCTTATTCTAATACAATAGCAAGTCTAAAAGAAAGTGATGCATTTAAAAATGGAGAAATTAATCTAATCTATAGACACTTTCCATTAAATAATATTCACCCAAAAGCGCAAAAAGCGGCAGAAGCTTCTGTATGCGCACAAAAACAAAGTAAATTCTGGGAATATCACGATACTTTATTTGAAAATCAAAATGCCTTAGCAGTAGATGATTTGAAAAGCTATGCTTCTGACTTGGGTTTAAATCAAGCAAAGTTTGATTCTTGCCTTGATAATGGAGAAGCAAAAGATAAGGTAGATAAAGACTTAATCTCTGCAACTGCTTCAGGAGGAACAGGAACACCTTACTTTATAATATTAAATAAAGAAACCGAAAAAACCACTTCAATATCTGGAGCAGTACCATACTCACAAATTGAATCTGCAATAGAATTTGTTAAGTCTTAGGATTATTATTATATACCCTAGCATTAAATAGTACTGCTTCCTTTCGCTTTTTACACAAAGTAGATCTGTTTTTATAAAACTTTTAAACATATTTTGTAAGCTTCGAGTTCTATCTCTTTATGGAAGATAATAGTTTTATAAAATAAAAATAATAAAGATTAAGGATATCATTAGGCTAATTATTTTCTAATAAGAATTTATCTCTTAGTTTAATTGCGTAGTGATACATAAGACTAGCCATAGAGAATCCAATAACCATCTGATTATCTGTATATGGACATTCTCTTCCTTGAAAAATCTTATCTAAAATATAAATTCCTTCTTCTTTTCTTGCATGACCAACATCTATAAATAATGAAATATCACCTTCGATAGTTTTAAGATATGCAGAATTGACTTTTAAAGATAATTCATCAGGTGTTAAAACAAGATTAGCACCTTCTTTAACTCCATGATATCTCAGAAATCTATCATTAACTAAAGAATTAACATATTCTTCAATATTTCTAATTTGAACTTCTTTAAACTCAATAGGTCCTTTTGGTAATAGTTTTTCGCCTTGAAGATATCCTTCAAAATTTTTTAAAATCACTACAATTTGTTTTATATTTGATTCCATAAAAAAATTTAGATATATCTATTTAAAAGAATTTATATAATTAAAAATATCAGTTAATCACCAATGGAACAAAAACATAATTGTCTTTTGTATATTCTTTTGTAAAAACATTTTTCCCTCTCTTAAAAACAATAAGTGATCCAGATATATGAGGACATACACAAATTCCTCCATTATTCAGATGTTTTCTTGCAAAATCTTCTATTTTTCTTTCCTGAGATTTCTCTATTCCAGCAGTAAAGATAATTTTATCAAAACTCTCCTTTAAATCTCTAAAATCAACATCTTTAATTTCAACATTGAAAATTTTATTCTTTCTTATTCTTTCTTTAGATTTTTTGATTAACTCTTGAACAACCTCCAAGCTTAATACTCTTCCATCACTACCAACCAAATGACATATTAAAGAAGCGTTCCACCCACTACCGGTTCCAATTTCTAAAACTTTATTTCCTTTTTTTAAATCTAATAATTGCAACATTCTCGCAACAGTGCTTGGTTGAGAAATAGTCTGTCCAAAACCGGATGGAATTGCCATATTTAAATAAGAAGAATTTTTAAATTCATCGAGCATAAAGTTTTTTCTATCAACTATTTTCATTGTCTCTAAAATTTTTTCTTCACTTTTTCCAATAGGACCAAATTCAGATAAATAATTTCTCACACTATCAAGCATTTCTTTTTTATCCATATAAAAATAATAGAGAATAACTATTTAGACATTTTTAATTCCATTAATTTCTTCCCATGTTGCTAAAGCATCAAGAGAACCAACAGGAATTTCTTTCCTAACTACTCTAGAAATCCAAGCTTTAGTTTCATCAACATCTAAAGATGTAAATATCCCAGTTAAATACCTCTTTAAATTAATCTCTGCTGGAGCAAAAGGATGGGAAACTTGACTAAGAGGTTTTCCAAACAAATATCTTCGCGAGACTAATCCTCTCAAATTAGAGTCAAAAACATATACTTCAGGAAGAGGATTTTCAATATTTATTTTCTCTTTTTCAGATAATTCTTTGTATCTTTCCTGTCTAAGCTTCTCAATTTCTATACATCCATCAATTTTTATCTCAATCTCCTTTTTTCTTGAAGGACAATAAAAATCTGCTAAACATTTAGGTTGATCAACTATTCTTTTTTTCTCCTCTTCAAAAAAGAAAATGCTCTGTTCACTTATTTCGGGGGTCCAAACACCCATACCATAATTAATATATCTATGCCAATTATGTCCATCTATAGCCTCTGGATATTCAGAAACAGAAACATGATAAGCTCTAAACAAGTAAGTCCCCCATAAACATTCTCCTGAAAATGGAACAATTCCATTAGCAATAGCAACTCTTGGAGACATAATTTTTCCAGTTTTGTTTATTCCAAAACGAGCAATATTAGAAGTAGCGTGAGTATAAGATATATCAAAAATACCACTATCTTTTAGTCTTTTAACTTCATCAGGAACATGTTTAAATTTAACATCCATAAAAAATCCTAAATAAGTCTCTATATAAATATTACTTTTACTATAGTTAATATAAGAATTATATTTATACTATCACTTTATCTAAATAGCTAATCTCTTCGTCATTTAGCTTAAGCTCATTTCTAATCTTTTGATTTTGTAAGATTATTTTAAGAAGCATAAAATCCTTCATTGCAGTTTTAGTTGATATATGAGTATATCCTGCATATTTTTTACAAATTGATTTTTTCTTTGCAGATCTTTGATTTTGTAACCAGATTTTTAAGATTCTACTAGGTTTTTTATAGCTAGTCCATCCAGTTCTGTTGCTCTTCTTAACTCCTGCAATTGCGGGTCCAAGCAAAAAATATTCATAAACCATAAATCTATAATGTCTCTGCCTTTGAATCCTTCCTCTAAAAACATCGGCAAGACTAAGAGCATCGAGAGCTTTTGCAAGTTCTTCTCCTTTGTATTCTAATGGCAAATTCTCTTCAACCCATAAAAATATATCATCAATATTCATATTAACTTCATCAAAAACCTTTATCATATCATTATCAATTTTTGAGTTTTTGAAAATATATTGCAAAGCAGAAAAAATAGACCTCTCTTTATCTCTTTCTCCGCCTTCTTTTAATAATTCAGAATAACCACTAGTAGATAAAGCCTGTAAATCATTTAATGCGGCTCTAACATCTCCCCTTGCACGAATTGAAATTGAAGTTAAGACATCTCTTGATACAACAATATTCTCTTTATCACATACTTTTTTTAAAATATCTAAAACAATTTTATAATCAACATCTCTAAGTCCAACAAGTTCGGCTTTTTGCCTGAGCATCCCAAATTTCTGTTGCCAAATATCATTAGCGGTAATAATCAAAGGAAAGAAAGACTTCTCAATTAAGACAAGAAGCTCTCCAAGACCTCCCTTATCTTTTATAGCAGAAACACCATCTATCTCATCAACTAATATTATTTTATTTTTCTTAAACAAACTTCTCTGTTGACTTGCCGGCCCAATAATTTCAGAAATCTTTTGCTTATTTCTAAGATCACTTGCATTAAGTTCCAAGATTTCTGCATCAATTTCACTTGCAATTGAATAAGCAAGACTAGTCTTACCAATTCCAGAAGATCCATGTAAGATTATAGCTTTTTTTCTTGGAAAACTTCTCAAGAATAATTTTATTTTATCAACTGCCAAATCTTGACCCCTAACATCTCCAAAACCCTTAACTCTATACTTCTCAGCCCAAGGAATATTCTCTTGATTTATCATTAAACTGCCCTCTTTAAATCTCCATATTTAACCCTATTGCCATATATATTATTAATATCTATAATATTATAAAGCAAACTAATCCAAACATCCCTTTCTTTAATAAAATAAGTAGACCCAATGTTAATACTTTCTATAATCATAAATATATTTCCATTTCCTCTAGTTTCCTCTAATTTCCTCTAATGAGACTTCCCTATCCACTAAATAACATCTCTGTTCTTTTTTCAAAAAAGTATTGGTTTTTCCAACGGCAAACATTCTCTAAAATTTCTCCTATTAGTATTATAAACTCTCAAACAAAGTTTTGAATTAAACTCTGTTTGAATTCCCATTAACTCCTCCCTTTCCAGCCAATATAAAACTAGCAAGAAGAGCCTCAAGTTGAATAAATTCATCACTTCCTTCAATTAATCTAAATTCTATCTCGCCGGTTTTTTCAGTTAATCTAATCTTAAGTTCATTATCAATAGGTAAATTCCAGATCTCTTTTTGAATCGCTTTAATGATATCCTGTCCAGAAATAGATTCCTTGAGCATTATATCAAGTAGTTTTTCCCTTGAACTTGTAAAATCTCCTGTTAAAGCATAATCTAAAACTATCTTTATATCAGAAGGTTTTGCTTTTGAAACAATGGTATTAATTAAATCAGGGGTTATATTAGAAGAAATAGAAGCTGTTGCTTGAAGCAGATTAATCGCTCTTCTACAGTCTCCTTCGCTTGACTCGTATAAAACATCAAAAGCATCAGCAGAAATAGAAAGACCTTCATGTTCAGCAATCAAATTAATTCTTTTTTTAATATCTTTCTTTTCTAATAACTGAAATCTAAAAACAACTGTACGAGATTGAATTGGATCAATTATTTTTGAAGAATAATTACATGACATAATAAACCTGCAAGTAGAAGTATAATTTTCCATAGTACGTCTAAGAGCCTGTTGAGCTTCCTTTGTCAAAGCATCTGCTTCGTCCAAGAATATAACTTTAAATGGAACATTACCTAATGCTTTTGTTCTAGCAAAATCTTTCACTTTCTGTCTTACAACATCAATTCCTCTTTCATCAGATGCATTAAGTTCTAAATAGTTCTCCCTCCAAGAATCCCCAAAAAGCTGCTTAACTATAATTAAAGCAAGTGTAGATTTTCCAATGCCAGAGGGTCCAGCAAAAAGCAGATGAGGAATGTTGAATGAATTAACTAAACTCTTAACCCTCTTTATAACCTCTTCTTGACCAACCATATCCTCAAATTTTTTAGGTCTATACTTTTCAGTCCACACCTCTGAATCAAAACTATTACCCATACCCACAAAAGAGCGAAACCGTTTATAAGGATTATTGTGATAAGAATTCTGTTCAAGACTATTTAGTTCTCTTTAACTTTCTTTTCCTTTTTTCTTTCTTGAGTCTTTTACGTTGCCACTTCCAACGCATTTGACCTTTCTTCTTCCATCTTCTTGAACTTCTCTTCATTATTAGATTATGGATAAAATTCATTTATAAAGTTTTACTTGACTAAAATGACTTAAAAGAAAACAACTTTTTCTGAAAATTTACAACTTTACCACTTCTAACAAAAACATTTTCTTTTCTTAATAATTCTATCTTACTTTTAACACCTAGAGCATATCCTCCAACATTACCATTAAAATTAACAACTCTATGACAAGAAACTTTTCCAATGTTAGGATTCTTATTCATAGCATTTCCAACAGCCTGGTAAGCCCTAGTTCCAAGGATATCAGCAATCTCTTTATATGTTGTAACTTTTCCCCTTGGAACTTTTTTTAATAAGTTATAGCATTTCTCATTAAATGATTTTTTCATTGACTAAAACCTTCTAAGACTATTTAACAAATTATTAAGTCTACTAACTTTTTCTACCTCAATTGGAAGTCTTGTGTCTCCATTAGGTTTAAGATAGCTTCCAACAATTGATCCATCAGCAATTCTTAATTGATCACAAATATTTTTATCATTAACTCCTGCACCAACAATTAATGGAAAATCTCTAAGAAATCTTTTATATTCCCTTAATTTTTCTATAGAAGTTTCTATCCCAGTACCTTCTCCAGTTGTTACAATTGCTTCACATCTAGATTTACCATCAATCAAATCTAATTCTAATGATCTCCCGGTAGGTTTAGTATACTTAAACCCTATTCCTCCAAGAACAAGAATATCTTGAAACTCTAATCTTAATAGATTATAAGTCTCAATACATAAATCTGGCGTTTGAACACTATCAAATTGTACGAATTTTGCACCATAATCTCTAGCAACTTTAAATCCAAGATAAGGATTAGAGAGTATATTAACCCCCTTAATTAGTCCTTCAAATTTTCCTTTGGATTGTCTTAATGTTTCTTTAACCTCTTCAAAAGTACCATGATAATCTTCTATTATAGCTCCATCAAGACCAACACTATCATAAACTTCTATTTCCCATAAAGCTCTTTCTATTTTCTCATTTTTATCCTTTCCAGAAAGATGAATCATTCCTATCAGCGATTTCTCACGTTTAAACAACTGATTAAACTGCATAATTAAGAAAAATAAAAATCGTATTTAAGTATTTATATTATAGATTTTATGTTCTAATTATAGTATTTTATCTTCCATTTTAATTTAGCAAAATTATTTCCGTTTTTTACTAAAACCCCAACTCCATTTAGGCTTTTCACCTGTCCTGTAACAAATAAAAACTAATAATAAAACCAAAACAACAATCTTAATATAAAATAACAAAATACCTTTATTTGAATATTGTCCATTTAAAGCAAAATCATATCCTATCACAAACAAAAGAACAATAAATATTAATATAATTGCAAGACCTTCTTTAGTTGCAGGAATCCAACCCCAACCATAAATCTTCCTCTTAAACCAATATCCTTTTGGATTATTATTAATATAATCAGAATACTTTCTTATAAAGGATTTTTCCATAATGATTACAATATTTTAAAACTTATAAATATAGCCCCTCCAGGATTCGAACCTGGGTCAGCGGGACCAGAACCCGCTATCCTTGACCACTAGACTAAGGGGCTAGTTACTCTCCTTTGTCTTCATGAGACATCTTTGATGTTACTCTAGACTAAAGAGCTAAAAATTATATAACTAAAAAAGTCAAAAGTTTAAAAGTCTATTGTTCTAAAATAATATATGAAAATTAAAGCAAGATTAATAGCAGAGCAGGTTTCATCAAATTCAATTGAAGCCAAGAGCTTATTTGAAAAAAGTAGATTCGGAGAAAAATCTGGAGAAAAGATAATCTATTCTCTCCCAGAAGCTTTCTATTTGCTAGAAGAGAATAAAATGCAGATTCTAGATTCTAATGACAAAGAGCTAAAGGAAAGGGAAATTCAAAGCAAATTTATAAAAATTGACAAAAAATTTAATCTAAGATACTCCGTATATAAAGATTTAAGAAAAAAAGGATACATTCCAAAAACAGCTCTTAAATTTGGAGCAGAATTTAGAATCTATGAAAATAGCTCTAACTTTGATAAATCCCATTCAAAATGGATTTGCTTTCCAGTTTTAGAAAATTCTAAAATTTCTTGGCAGGATTTTTCTGCAAAAAATAGGATAGCTCATTCAATAAAGAAGAAGCTTTTAATTGGAATTATTGATGAAGAAGGTTCAGTATCTTATTTTGAAGTTAATTGGAAAAGACTATAAAATGGAGGTTTTATTAGATTAGTATGATAGATGTGGGACAAAAAAAAGAGAAGATAATATCATTTATTAAGGATAACGGACCTTCTCTGCCAGTAAGAATTGCAAAAACTATTGAGATGGAGCCAGTATTTGCGTCTGCTATTTTATCAGAGCTTCTAAATGAGAAAAGAATCAAAATGAGTAATCTAAGAGTTGGATCAAGTTCACTTTATCTTCTCCAAGGCCAAGAAAAAATGCTTGAAGACTTCGCAGATAATTTAAAGTCTGTAGAAAAAGAAGCATTTCTTAAACTAAAAGAAAAGATAGTTTTAGAAGATGAAAAAGAAGAGCCTGCAATTAGGGTTGCTCTAAGAAATATCAAAGATTTTGCAATTCCATTTGAAAAAGAAGAAAAATTATTCTGGAGATATTCTTTTACTGATGAAGATAAATTAAGTAGTTTGTTAAATCCAAAACAACAAAAAGTTCCAAAAAAGGAAGAAAACAAAGAGGTAAAAAAAGAAGAAAAAGAAAAAGTTAAATTAGTAAAAAAAAGAGAAAAAATTGAGAGAATTTTCTTTAAAGAAAGTTCTGATAAAGAAGATAAACCAGAGTTTTTAAATGAAGTTAAAAAATTCTTAGAAAAAAGAGAAATAGATCTTATTGAAGAGATAAAAACAGAAAAAAGAGAGATTATAGCTAAAGTAAAAATAAAAACAAAAATAGGAGAAATAAAATTTCTTCTTGTTGCAAAAAATAAAACAAGTACAAATAAAGAAGAATTAAATGCAGCCATCCAACAAGCAAACTATAATAAAATGCCCTGTTTACTTCTATTGAAAAAGGAACCATCTGGATTAATTAAAAAAATACTTGAAGAAAACAATCTGATTAAACTTCTTGTAATGTAATTAAATTTATTAAGAAACTTTAAAACCATAATACTTTTAAACCTAATTTAAGTTTGCTAAAACATGGGAAGAATAAAGACTAAATTAATCAAGAGAACAACAAGAAAACTAATAGAATTATCTCCAGAATTATTTGATAAAGAATTCGAACATAACAAAAAATCTCTTGGAAATACATTACCAAGTAAGAAAGTTAGAAATAAGATAGCAGGTTATATAACTCGTATAAAGAGAAATACAAAAAAGATAATTAATGACACCAATAACTAAAATAATACTCCTATTAAAATGACAGAAGAAACAAAAAAAACGACAGAGAATATAATTTTTATTGGAGGTAAACCTTTTATGAATTACATAACTGGAATAGTTATGCAATTTAACATAAAAAATGCGCCAACAGTTACAATAAAATCTCGTGGGAAATTTATATCAAAAGCTGTAGATGTTGCAGAAGTTGCCAGAAGAAAGTTCCTAGAAGATAAAAAAATTACAGTTCAAGAGGTAAAAATTGGGAGTGAAGAATTCAAAAATTCAGAGGGAAAAGATATTAATGTTTCAACGCTTGAAATAATTTTAAAAAGAGAAAAATAAGTTTATCCTTTTCCCTTTAAAATAAATTTCTTTTTACTTTTAATTTGCCAGTTAAGTTTATTAATCTTTTTCTCCAAGCCGTCCATTTTCTTTTCAATTCTTTCAAGAATTTTCATTCTTCTTATATTTACTATCGCCATTAAAACTACATAGATTACATAAACAATAAAAGCTATTCCAACAGCTTTTAAGATAGTAATTAATCCTCCAAAACTAGCTAAAGTTTCAGGAGGAACTCCACTTATCAGCTCTGATAAATTCCCTTCTGGACTATATAACGCCATTAAGTTCAAAAGAAACTTTAGTTTATAATGTTTTTGAATAACAAGTCTTTTAAATGAAAATTGTTAGATTTGATTAAGGCTCTGTAGCTCAGCGGTAGAGCGCCGCTCTCATGAGGCGGAGGTCGGGAGGTCAGCACTCCCTAGAGCCATTTAAAAAAATAAATTTTTCAACCATATAAAAAACCCAATCTTTCTAGATCCAACCACCTCTTTTCTTTCTTCACATGGAATACAGTTCTCTCCCCCGCAATCAATATCTTCTTCATCTTCATCTAGTTTATTATTATAACAATGATCACAATAAAGATCATTATCTCCAAGACTAATTCTTAAAGGAGAATCTTCTTCTGCTTCCTTTAGCCTTCCAATTAATTCTCCTCCAAGCTCATTATAAACTTCAACATAATCTTGTCCGCATTTTGAGACCGGCTTAATAAAAACATCAAGATTTGTAGAACATTCCTGAGTTTCAGCAACTGAAGCTAAACATGAACTTAAATCCTCACAAAGCCTAGTTCTCTCCCCTTTTATCTGATCAAACTCCCTTCTTTCTTCAAAATCAATAAAAGTATAATCAACTTTACATTCAGACCACTCCCCACACTCTATATCTGGAACACAACTTCTTCCAGAATTACATCTAATTCTCCCAGGCTCATTATAATTTGTCCCACATTTATTCTTATCATAACAAGTAGGAGTAGAAAATCCACTTTCACAAACAGACCAGGCACACTCCCAATCCTCTTGACAGGCTCCACTGCAATACCTAGTCTCTCTTGGTGAATCAATTGGAAGAATACACTTTTTTCCATCTATACAATCTCTTCTTTGAACTCCACCAAGACATTCTCCCCATTCTCCACAACTCCAATCACTATCACAAATTCCTTTCCAAAACTCTTCTTTATTAGTGTAAGTTATATTAATATTGAGTTTTTGTTCTTCTCTAATTGGATCCTTAGAACTTTCACGAATACAGTCTCTTACATAAACCCTTTTTAATTCAACACAATAATCTTTTGAAACATCATCCGCTAAATTAGCAAGTAATTCAACCCTATTTGGATTTTTTTCTGAAGGAAAATTAAGAGTATTTGATTCTCCAATACCTGGAATTGCTGAAAGTTTAAATGATTTTTTTACATCATCATCTACATAAGTAATTTCAAAATTAACTACATCATAAGAACTAAATGAACTTCTCTTAACATCAAGAAAAATTGTCTCTGTTGCTAAATCATAACAAGCATCGAAAATAAAATCTGCTCCACTACTAACTTTTATACATTCATCATTATTCTTCTCTTCATCATCACTAAAAGATAAAACTCCTAAATAAAAAAAGCCAAGGAATAGAACAAAAATAGACACTGCAATTTGAATCCTTAACTTAGTCCTCCTTCTAAGCCTCATCAAATACTTCACCTCTCATCGAGAATACAAACGAGAATATCTATAAAAAGGTTCCTAACTTTTATAATAGTTAGTTTTAAAAAGTAAAGAAAAGGATTTAATGCATGGTAAATGGAATCGAAAGACCACTTGATTTGCTGAATTCGGCCAAGGGTAAAGAGATTTTAGTGCAGCTAAAAACAGGCAAACAATTTGTTGGAACTTTATTAGCATTTGATATCCACATCAATGTGGTTTTAGATAATGCTAAAGAAGTTGAGAATGGAGAACAAACAAGAAGTTATGGTCTAACCTTCTTAAGAGGCGACACAATAATTTTTATCTCTCCTTCATCTGCATCTAAAGCGTAAGAATAGTGTTGTTGAGTTTAATTTCACTCTCACAAAGCTAATTCTAAGATGTTTAAAGAGAGTTGGAACTATCAAAAGAAAAACCTTAATTAAATTAACCAAAAAGATATATATAATACTTTAAAAAACATCTTAAAATAATAAAATCCATTAGATAAAAGACTAATAATCAAAATCTCTAATATTTCAATTTATCAAAGCTACTCCTTCTTCAAAACAAAAAATAATCTCTACCATAAACATCAAAGAACTTCTTAGATATTACTAAATTTCTTTAAAAGCGAACACCTTGACAAACTTAAGTGTAAGTGATTAAATATTAAACTAAACAACATAACAACAATTCTTATAAAATAACAAAATTTAAAAATACAGATATACCAAGATAATAACCTTAAGGGAAAAAGAGCTCTATTAAATTGAAATGATACAAAACTTAGTTATAATCGGAGCCACAGGAAAGGTTGGAAAAACCTTAATCTCTCAAATTTTCAAAAGAGAAGATACAAATCCAAAGATACACCAAAATCCAACAAGAATAATGGGACTAGTCTCAAGCAGCACATATTCTTATTCTCCAAATGGATTGGATAAACATAGTTGCAATGAATTTATAACACGACATAAAAAAGGAGAAAAAAATCTTCCTCTAGAAGAACTCTTAGAAAAAGTAAACAAAGGATCTAAAGAAAATTACAAAACGGTTTTTGTTGATGTAACAGCATCTGATAATATGCTTCGATTACATAGGCACATAATAAGTGAAACTCTTTATGGGGTTGTAACTGCAAATAAACTTCCTTTAATTCAAGCCGACTATGATACTTTCCAGAAATTAATGTCAGAAACTGAAAGATATGGTTATAGTTGTTCAGTCATGGCCGGAGCTGGAACAATAAATTTTTTAAGAAACAGAAGAGATTTGAGAGATCCCGTAAAATCGATTTCCGGATGTTTCTCTGGAACTCTTGGATATCTTCTTTCAGAGATATCTAAAGGAATTAAATTCTCAGAAGCTCTCCAATTAGCTAAAGATAAAGGTTATACAGAACCAGATCCAAGAGAAGATTTAAGTGGAATGGATGTTGCAAGAAAACTACTCATCTTATCAAGAACTGCAGGAATTAATCTAGGAATAAAAGATGTGTTTATAGAACCATTCATACCTAAAGAATATTTTAGAGAAGAAAGTGTAGAGGAGTTTATGAAAGCGTCTCAGAGATTAGACGAATACTTCGCTAGAAACATATCTTCAGCTTTAGAAAATCAAAGAGTACCAAGATATGTTGCTGAAATGTCTAGAGATAAAGAGAGACCCTCTTTAAAAGTTTCATTAAAAGAAGTGCCTATAGGAAGTCCACTTGGAACATTAGAAGGAACACTAAATAAAGTAGTTATTTCTACAAAGATTTATCCATTAGAGGAGCCTTACTCAATTGAAGCTCCTGGAGCAGGATTATCTGTTACTGCTGGAAACATAAGAGCAGATTTGCTAGAACAGCTTAACGGAAGAAGAGTTGTAAATCTTAATTAAACTTCAATACTATCTAAATCTTCAGCAACTTTTGTTTCTTTAAAAACTTCTTTTGCTTCTTCTAAAATTTTTTTTGGGATAACATCATATCTTTGGCTTAAATGAATTAAATAAAGCCTTCCAACTCTGGCTTTCTTTGCAATAGTCGCAGAATCATGACTAGTCATATGCCCATGATCCTTTGCAATTTCGCCTTCCTCCTTTGAAAAGCTAGACTCACATATTAAAATATTAGAATCTTCTGCTAATTTAACTGCACTCTCACAATATTTAGAATCAACAATAATAGTCACTTTTCTTTGTGGTTCAACATAAAGTAATTTTTTTCCATCAATTTCTTTTCCATTTATTTTTACCTTCTTTCCTTTAACTAAATCTCCAATCAAAGGAGAATTTGGAATTTTTAGTTTTTCTAATTTTTTCTTATCTAATCTTCTCTTTTCTTTAATTACAAAAGAATATGCATTTGTCAAAATATTATGTTCCATAAAACTGCTTTCAAGATAAAACTCACTATTCTCAAAAAAGACTCCTTCTTCAATTTCTATAACTTTTAAATTTAGTTCCTTATCTTTTATTCCAAATAAATCAAGTAATTCCCTGATCTTTTTGCTAATTCCTTTTGATCCATAAATTTCTAAATTTCTTTTGTAGCCGTTCATAATCATTGTCTGTAAAAGCCCAGCTAAACCAAGAACATGATCTCCATGCCAATGACTAATTACAATTTTTGTAATCTTGCATATATTCAATTTTGCTTTTCTAAACTGCCTCTGCGTCCCCTCCCCACAATCAAATAAAATCATTTCATCTTTATATTGCAAAAGATTTGCAGTATGATTCCTTCTTGCAGTTGGAACACTTGAAGAAGTTCCTAAAAAGGTAATTTTAATTTTCTCTGCCATATTGTAAAAAGTAAAGGAAGGTTTTTATTTCTTCCTAGTAGGTAACCTTTTAAACAAAAATAATTAAATAATCTTAGGCTCCCGTAGCTCAGCCTGGATAGAGCACTAGCCTTCTAAGTTAGGGGTCGCAGGTTCAAATCCTGCCGGGAGCGTGAGCAGTTTGCTCTTTGAGGAATGTAGCTAATAAACAAAAAGTAAACTGTGAATTGCTGATTTGCTGGAAGCAAAGATTTATTACTTCTATCTTACCGGTAAAACAACGCAGGCGTAGCCAAGCGGTAAGGCAAGAGGCTGCAACCCTCTCATCCTGGGTTCGATTCCCAGCGTCTGCTTAGTTTTATAAATAAAGACAACCAAAAATAACTATGAGTAGAAAACAAAACGAAGAAAAAGATTTCATAAGCTTTATTGTTGAGTCAGGACTTATTTGGGGCCCAGAACCTGAAATCTATGGGGGTTTATCTGGTTTCTATACTTATGGTCCTCTTGGAAAGTTACTAAAAAATAAAGTTGAAAACTCAGTTAGAAAAATATTCAATGCAAATGGATTTAGAGAAATTGAGGGTCCAACAGTAATGCCAGATTCTGTATGGAAAGCTTCAGGCCATTTAGATACTTTTAAAGATAGAATAATAAAATGTTCAAAATGTAGTTCAAATTTTAGAGCAGACAAATTTATAGAAGAAAATTTTGATGTTTCTGCAGATTCCTGGAGCAATGAGAAAATCCTAGATTTTATTGAAGAAAAAAAATTAAAATGTCCTTCATGCAAAAACCCTTTTGAGAAAAATGTGGAAACGCAAAGCTTAATGATGAAAACAAATGTAGCAGGGACTCCTTCTTCACTCAGACCAGAAACAGCAACAGTAACTTATCTTCCTTACTTAAGATTCTATAATTACTTCAGAAATAAGCTGCCCCTAGGAGTTTTCCAAATTGGAAAAGCATATAGAAACGAAATTTCCCCAAGACAACACGTTTTAAGAGGTAGAGAGTTTACTCAAGCAGAGGGTCAAATATTCATTGACCCAAAAGAAAAAAACAATTGGGATAAATTTGATGAAATAAAAAAAGAAAAACTTCCCTTTTGGAGCTATAAAGATCAAGAAAAACAGATTAACATAAAAAATATTTCTATTGAAGAAGCATTAAAAAAAGGATTAATAAAAAGTGAGGCATATGGATGGTGTATAAATCTTGCATACAATCAGTTTAAAAGCTTTGGAATCCCAGAAGAAAAAATTAGATTAAGACAACATCATCCAGATGAAAAAGCATTCTATGCCGATGATGCATGGGATATAGAAGTGAAGCTAAATAATTATGGTTGGATAGAAATGTGTGGAGTCCATGATAGAACAGACTACGATTTAACACAACACTCTAAACATTCTGGACAAAAACTAGAAGCAAGAAGAGAAAATGGAGAAAAATTTACTCCCCACGTTCTTGAGATTGCTTTTGGAACAGATAGACCAACTTATGCATTAATAGATTTATTCTATGATAAAAAATCTGAAAGTGAGGGAAAAACTACTTTTAAAATCCCCTACCCTATGGCTCCAATAGAAGTTTCTATATTTCCATTAATGAAAAAACCAGAACTAACAAAAATATCAGAAGAGATAAAAAAAGATTTGGAAAAAGATTTTATAGTGGATTATGACCTTTCTGGAAGTATTGGAAAAAGATATTTAAGAAGCTCAACACAAGGAACTCCTTTTGCAATAACAGTAGATTATGATTCAATAAAAGACTTAGACATAACAATAAGAGATAGAAATACAGAAAAACAAATAAGAATTAAGATAAAAGACTTAAAAGAAACCTTAAGAAAATTAATCTCAGGAGAAATAATCTTCTCTGAACTTTAAAAAATTGAAAATTATTAAAATCAATGAAGAGATCTTTTTAGAGAACTAGTAACATCAACATCATCTCTCCCATTTGATATTTCTAACATTATTTTACTAACTACTTTTTCCAAGGAATCTTCATAACATCTCTTAAAAGTCTGATATTGCCTTCTTTCTCTTTCATTAGGCTCATTTCTCCAAGAAGAAGTATAATCTTCCTTTAACCCTTGGAGATTTTTTATATTTTCTTCTCCAGCAACGCCAATAATTCCTTTACAAGTCCAAAGGCAGGATATAGCCTCATCCAAAGGAGCAAAATACATAAAATCTCCCTTTCTAGAAATCAAAAAAGGAGTTCTTAAAATATCTTTTGAAAGATTAAAAGTTCTTTCAAAAAGATCATAAATTAAATACATCCTGCTTCTGTTTGATCTGTGCTCATCTAGTAAATTATAATAATCAAGAAATGATCTGCAAATAAGCCCATCTTTTTCTGCATTAAATAACATTCTAATCATAAATAAATCCTTCCCTGAGTCTTCTTTATCAAATAAAGTATAAAGCTTAGTTTCAGCATCCATATCGTGAGTTTTTCCATAGCCTGCAAAAAAATTATTCAAGAAAAGATTATTTTTTTTAAAATAATCCTGCATTAAATCTGAAAAGTCTTCTTTTAACAAAACCTGTCCTTTTCCTCTTTCCTCCTCATGTAATTTTCTGTTTTCAAAGCCAATCTCCTTCATTTTTTTAACATGGAAGTCAAAATCTCCAAGAAACTTCTCATAATATTTTTGCTCTGATAGATTAAATGAAAAAATTGTAACTGGAAAATCAATTTCTTCATCAGTAATTATATCCTTAATTCTCTTCATCTCTCCAATTGAAACTACCATGAAAATAAAGAATTATTTTAATTTATTAATATTTTCATAATATAACATTCCTAATAGGTAGTAAACTATTTCTTTAAAATCACAACATTTTTTAATAATTTTTCTAACCGCCTAACTGGAATCCAATAATGATTTATGAGATTAATCCAGCCATAGTTGTAGTTATAGCAGGTATTCCAATCACCTTAACTTTATTAACAACATAAATATTTTTATAATTATTTAAAACTAACTAGATAACTTTATATTATTCAGATTTTTTGTTTAAATAATTAATCCTAAAAAATTAACTCCTCTAAGTAAGTCTTCTAATTTACTAATAGGAATTTTAAGATGAGTGGGATTATCACTTACTAAAGGCCCATCAATAATAATTCTTCTATAATTTTCTCCATGAGCTACTTCAACTGATTTTTTATTTCTGTCTATAGAAATATAAGATAGAGAATATTTTTCCTCTTTTTCATGATCACTTTGATGTCTAGGGATAATTTTAGGAACTTCACTCCAATTTTGACCAAGATAAACTATTATTCCATTCTTTTCAAGAATATAATAACTTTCCATACTATATGTGGGAGATCCCATAATCATACTATATGTGAGAAATCCCATAATATAAACATTATTATAATGGATTATATCTAATCTAACTTATCCATCAAAACCCTTAAATATCTAAATAACCATCAATCAATTAAGGTGATAAAATGAACAATATTTTAGCATTCGTTTCAATCAAAGGAGGTGTTGGCAAAACAACTCTAGCTTTAGAAACAGCAAGTGCTCTTGCAAATAAATTAGATAAAAGAGTTTTATTAGTAGATGCAAACTTTTCTGCTCCAAATATTGGATTATATCTTGATCTAACCAATAAGATAACATTGCATGATTGTTTAAATGGAACACTTTTACACAATGCAATTTATGAAGCATATGGAATAGATATTATTCCAGCAGATTTAAATTTTAATGATAAATATGATCCCTATAAGCTATCCAAAATCTTAAACAAATATAAAACAAGGTACGATTTCATTATTTTAGATTCAAGTCCAAACTACGAGGAATTAAAACCTGTGATTGCAGCTGCTGACAAAATTTTCTTAATTACATCTCCAGATAATGTAACACTAACAACTACTCTAAAAGCTGCAAAAATTGCAAGGGAACAAAACACTCCAATTGAAGGAATAATTGTAAATAGGATAAGATCTCCAAAACATGAATATAATATCCATGAAATTGAAAGTATTTCTGATATTCCTGTAATGGCAAAGATTTACGATCATAAAAAAATGGCAAGAGCTCTCCATGAAAAAATCCCTATAACAATTCTTGATTCAAATAATTCTATTTCTAGAGAAATTGAAAACTTTGCAAGAGCACTCGCAGGAAGTCCAGAAAAACAAGGATTCTTATCAAGATTCTTACCATTTCAGGATATAATTAATCAAGAAAAAGTTAATAGAGAATTTTATAGAAGCCAGTTATAAAAAGATAGAATAACTTAAAATAATCCAGATCTGATTAAATTTATCTCAATTTAAAATAAAGAATCGCGCCAACTAAACCTACAACAAAAAGAGAAATTCCCCACATATTTGAAGTACCAGACTTTAGAAAGCCCATAATTAACAAAGTAGATAAACTTCAAATTGGTGCAACAACAGAATGTTTGAAAAATGAGGGCTTTTCAGAAGATGAAATATACAGAAGAATTGGAGATGACAATAATTATAAAGATGTTCAAGAAAAGTATAATCATGCAAAAGAGAATTCTAAGTTCATCATTTTGAAATTAAGAGAAAAAATAAAAAATGAAATAAAAAGTATCTAAGTGTTTAAAAGACTTAATTTTTAGTTGAGAAAATCTTGTTTTCTAGGCAAACATATTTAAACCAGTTTTTTTATTCTAAAATATGGCAAAATCTGGAAGAAAAGCATCCGGTGGAAGATATGTTAGACCTAAAAAGAAAAAGTTAACAGGTAGACAGAGTCAGCCAAGAACTGTAAAACTAGGAGAAACAAAAAGAAAATTACTTAGGAGAAGAGGTGGAATAGAAAAATTAGTTTCTCTTCAACAAAATATAGCTAATATAAATTCAAAAGGAAAAACAAAAAAATCAATTATAAAGAATGTAATTGAAACTCCCTCAAACACTTTCCTTGCACGTCAGAATGTTTTAGTTAAAGGAGCTATAATTGAAACAGAACTAGGTAAAGCGAGAATAACAAATAGGCCAAGTCAAGAGGGAAATGTTCAAGCAGTTATCATTGAATAAATTTTAACAAGAGATATAATTCTAATATTCTCTCTTAGTTTCTAAAATTATTTATGAATTGATTAAAATCTTTTTCATAATAATACATTCAAACATCCTCTCTCAACTTCTTAAAAAAGATTATAATGAATATCAATAACGTTAAAGAGTATAGAGACTATTTAAAATTCTATATAAAAATAGAAAATCCCTTTAAATCAAATGTGGAATTAATAAAATAAACTAGTAAGATTTTTTAGCTTCTCCTGAAGCTATTGCTTTTTCAGCATTTTCTTTTGACATAATTGCTGCCATTTTTGTTCCACAAGATGAACATATTCCTCTAGCTAAGTAGCCTCCTCTCTCTGTCTGACTAATCTCAGCGTTCTTCATATTCACTCTTGCCTTACATTTCATGCAATGTCCTTGTACCATCTTTATTCCTCCTTTCATTTATCTTTATATCTTATGAATTTCCACTTTATTTCCACAAGCAAGACATTTTAAGAATAGCTTGTAATTTTCTTCACTAAGTTCAGTGTCTGGCTTACCACATTTTCCACAGGTAACAAAACATTTAACATATTTTGCAACTTTCTCATTAACATTAGCTGAAGATACCTTCCTACATAAGATTAATCTATCCCCAGAAAGCTCAGCAGAAGTTGCAAGTTCTTTTGATAAAAACTTTATAAGATGTTCAGGATTTCTTCTAATACATGAAGAAACTTTTAAAAAATTAGTAATTATAGTCCTGCTCCCCTCGAAATGCCCAGCTACATTTAAAACTTCAAATCTTCCACAGACACTAGCACTATTCAAATTGTCTTTTTGAATAATATTATTGTATGCATCTTCAAGCAATGATTTATATTCCATGATTTTGAAGAAGAAATCTCCATTTATAAGTATTTACATAAGCAAAAAAGATATAACCAAAAGCCTTTTAAATAGAAAGATCTAATGTTTAATATAAATAAATTCTATTAGAATTACAATGGATCAAGATTTAAAAAAGAATATTTTATCCACAGGAACAAGTCTTGTTGGAATAATATGCAAAGATGGTATAGTGATGGCTGGAGATAAAAAGACTACTGCCGGAAACATAATCATGAATAAAGGTAAACAAAAAGTTTGGCCAGTAAATGATTATATCCTTGTTTCAGGAACTGGTTCTGTTTCAGATATTGAATTATCAAAAAAAATTATTAAAGCACAATTAAAACTAAAAGAACTGAGCGATAAACAAAGACCTACAGTTAAAGAAGCTGCGAATTTAATTTCAATGTTATCTTATAAAAATATAAGACAACCATCAATGATACCATTTCTTGTTGGATTAATGGTTGGAGGATTAAATGAAGATGGCTCAACAGAGCTTTATTCTATAGAACCTGCAGGAAGTGTTGCAAAAGTAGATGATTTTGATGCAAACTTTTCTTCTGGTATGCCATATATCTTAGGTTTCTTAGAAAGAAACTGGAAAAAAAATCTATCAGTTGAAAAAGGAGTTGAGCTTGCAATTGAATCAATTAAGTCTTCTTCAGAAAGAGATACAGGTTCAGGTCTTGGAATTGATGTCTTCACAATAACAAAAGAAGGAATAAAACATGTATTAAAACAAACCATCGAAAGTTTGTATAAAGAACAAGATTAATCATATTTATTAAATTATTAAAATGAAATTAAACAAATTTTGTAAAGAATATTTTATAAAATAAATGGCAGATATCTTAAAAACTATTGAAGATCAACTACCAAGAGGAGTTGTGAAATCCACTATTTTTGAAGGGGCAAATATTGTAGTTTATACTGCAGACAGATCTTTCTTCAAAAACGGAGATGCTGCAATTAAAGAAGTAGTAAATAATATTAAAAAAAGAATTGAACTAAGAGCAGACAAAGAATTACTTATTAACCAAGACCAAGTTGAAAAAAGAATAAGACAAATTTTACCAGAAGAAGCCGAGATAACTCAGATAATTTTTGATCCACAAAGAAGTTCTGTAATTATTGAAGCAAAAAAACCAGGTCTTGCAATAGGTAAAGCCGGATCTTTATTAAAAGATATCAAAGATGAAACCCTCTGGACTCCACACGTCCAAAGAAGTCCTGCGATAAGATCAAAGATTACTGAAAAGATTAGAGAAGTTTTATATCAAGATAACAATTATAGAAAAAAATTTTTAAATGCAATTGGAGAAAAAATATACAGGGAATGGAATCCTGACAAAATAGAAGAATGGGTAAGATTAACTGCTCTTGGAGCAGGCAGACAAGTTGGAAGAAGCTGTTTTCTTTTGCAAACCCCAAATTCAAAAATTATAATTGATTGTGGAATTGATGTTTCTGCAATAGGAAAAGATAAATATCCTTATTTAGAAGCACCAGAACTCGATTTATCAATTATTGATGCAATAGTTTTGTCCCATGCACACATTGATCACTCAGGATTAATTCCTTATTTATATAAAATGGGCTACAAAGGTCCAGTTTACATGACTCCTCCAACTAGAGATATAGCAGCTCTTTTAGCACTTGATTTTATTGGAGTGGCATACAAACAAGCAGCACAGCCAATCTTCAAATCAAGTGATATAAGAAACATGGTAAAACATTCAATTACTCTAAACTTTAATGAAGTAACTGACATAACTTCAGACATTAGAATAACTTTTTATAATGCAGGGCACACTCTAGGAGCTTCAATGATCCATTTCAATATTGGAAACGGGCTCCATAACTATGTTTATTCTGGAGATATCAAATTTGGAAAAAGCAGATCGCTTGATTCATGTACAACCTACTTTCCAAGATTAGAAACACTCCAAATAGAATCTACCTATGGAGGAAAAGATTCAAATTATCCATCTCGTAAAGAATCCGAAGAAGAATTAATAAAATTCACAAGAGAAGTTTTAGAAAATGGTGGAAAAGCTCTAATGCCGGAGCTTGGAACAGGACATGCACAAGAAAAAATGCTTATTTTAGAAGATGCAATGACTTCTGGAAAGTTGCCTAGAGTTCCGGTTTATATTGATGGGATGATTTGGGATATTAATGCAGTTCATACATCCTATCCAGATTTTTTATCTAACACTCTTAGATCAGCAATTTTCTCAGATAAAAATCCATTTATTTCAGATATCTTTAGACAAGTTGGCTCTCCGCAAGAAAGAAAAGAAGTAATTGAAGGAGGTCCATGCATTATTATTGCAACTTCAGGTATGCTTGTAGGTGGTGCCTCTGTTGAATATTTTAGAGAACTAGCAGATAATCCAAATAATGGAATGATTCTCTCATGTTATCAACCACCAGGAGGACTTGGAAGACAACTAAAAGAGGGAATTAGAGAAGCAACTTTTAATGTTAATGGAAAAGAGGAAATAGTCCCAATAAAATTAAAATTCATAGCAATTGATGGATTCTCTGGTCACTCCTCTAGAAATGAATTAATGGCTTACATGAGTAATGTCAATCCAAAACCTAAAAGAGTAATTGTAAATCATGGTGAACAAAGTAAAGCCCTAGATTTTGCAAGCTCAATTTATAAGACTCACAAAATAGAAACGGTAGTCCCAAAAAATCTAGAGACAATTAGATTAAGATAAATAGATTAAATTACATTTTCTTGCTTTTCTTAGAATTTTTAAGTACATAAAAAACATGAACAAGACCTCTTCCAGAATCATTAACTCTCATTGCCATAATTATCAATTAAAAAAGTATACTTTAAATCTTTCCAATTGTAATTATTATAAAGTATAGATATAATAAGTAAATAATATTAAAAAACTAGCCTAAATAAACTTATAAACTTAAAAAACTCTTTTTCAAAAAGGAGAGAATAAAATGAAACATAAATTATCAATTACATTAATTCTTCTTGGGATGTTCTTAATAGCACAACTAATTGGACTATATGTAATAGATCAATACACTCCTATAACTCAAGACATATACAACCCCCAAACTAATTCTATTGAGACTATTTTTCTAAATAATAATAGTCTTCCATTTAATCTCCAACCCCCAGAAGAAGAAACACCAAGTTTAATTTCAATTATTTTTGCTTTTCTTTTAGCCTTTGCATTAATTACAATTTTAATGAAATATAATTGGAAATTTTTAATAATAGCTTGGTTTCTATTTGTTGTAACTCTTGCACTTGGAATAACTCTTAATGCATTTCTAAAAAACTATTTTGTGTCTGCCTCTATCATTGCACTAATTATCGCTGCGATCTTAGCTTACTTAAAGATATTTAAAAAACATTTTATAATTCATAATCTAACAGAAGTATTAATTTATCCGGGAATTTCAGCAGTCTTTGTTCCAATACTAACTCCAAGAACAATAATATTTCTATTAATCCTAATTTCCCTTTATGATATGTGGGCTGTTTGGAAATCTAAAATAATGCAAAAAATGGCAAAATACCAAATGGAAGAATTAAATATTTTTGGAGGATTCTTAATTCCAAGCATCTCTAAAAAGGTTAGAAACCAAATTAAAAATCTAAAACAAAAATACAAAGGAAAAAGAGTGCCAAAGAAAATTCAAATAAAAAAATTCAAAGTTAACTTTGCAATTTTAGGAGGAGGAGATGTAGTATTTCCAATAATTACTTCGGGAGTCTTCTACAGAGCTTTTGGAATAATTCCTGCATTAGCAATAATGGTTGGTGCATTTGTTGGTCTTGCTGTTCTATTTATGATAAGCAAGAAAAAACCCTATCCTGCAATGCCTTATATAACAGCCGGAATATTTACAGGACTACTAATTTGGTGGTGGTTTTTCTTGCAGTAATTAGATAAATTTTTATAAGAGAATAATAAAGAAATTAGATGGATAATAATTGCTCTATTCTTCAAAAAATAGTTAAAAGAAAAAGAGAAGAGGTATCTATTTTAAAAGGAACTGAATTTGCTAGAGAATGTAGAAAACGTGCAATAGACAATCCCTCATCAAGAGATTTCTATAGAGCAATATCAAAAAAAAGAAAAGTGGGGCTTAACTTAATTGCAGAAATAAAACTTGCTTCTCCTTTAGGAGATATAAGACCTGAAGCAATACCAAGAGATATAGCAGAAATTTATGAATCGTGTAACATCAATGCAATCTCTATTTTAACAGATTTAGATTTTAAAGGATCTATATTTCATTTATTAGGAGTAAGTAATATTGTATCAACTCCTTTGTTAAGAAAAGATTTTATTATTGATCAGATTCAAATTTATGAATCCAGAATTTATGGTGCCGATGCAATCCTCTTAATTTCTGCAATATTAGAAAAAAGTCAAATCAGAGATTATATTGGATTAGCAAGAAAACTTAAAATGTATTGCCTAGTAGAGTCTCATAATGAAAGCGAACTTGAAAAAGCAATAGATTCAAAAGCAGAAATTTTTGGAATAAATAATAGAAACTTAGCTACTTTTGAAACAGATATAAACAATACAAAAAGATTGGCAAAGCTTGTTCCAGAAGGTTATCCTATTGTTACTGAAAGTGGGATTAATTCTTATCTTGATGTATTAGAGCTATCTATTCCTAAAGTAAAAGCAATGCTTGTTGGTGAGGCCTTAATGAGTCAAGAAAAAAATCCAACAAATCAAGATATAAGAAATAAAATTTATGAATTACAAGGAAAAGACTACATTAAGTAACATTTACCAAATAACTCCTATAGTTACATATCTTATATCTTCAAACCTAATTTTAACATCAGCTACAAGATTATTATCTCCCTTTGTAATAAAATATTTTCCTTCTGAGTCAATTCCTATCTCAATTACTCTATGAACAATAAGAAGATCGTTCTTTTCAAAAGTGATAATATCGCCAACATTAATTGAATCTTCATCTTCAGGAACAATTCTTATTCCGTTTGCATTTTCATCAAAAATTGGAATCATGCTTCCTGTTGCAGCATATTTAGATAGGCTAGCATTTTCTATTTTTATTACAACCCTATCATCAAATAATAAAACATTGTCAAAATCTACCCAGTTTCCTGGAGCACTTAAATCAGCTGAATAAAAATCTCCTGAAATAGGAAATTCTAAATCTAATCCAATATAAGAATAAAAGAATAAACTACTCGTTATAAACCCAAGAAAAAATACTGCGAGATATTTTATTAACATAAAAAAGAAAGAAAGCTATCTCTTTTAAACCTATCGTTGTGTAACTCCTATAAAAAGACAACACATAGAAACATTTATAAATGGATTTCTGTATCCCATTTGAGTAGTGAAATGATAGCAAAACAAGAATTAATAAAAAAATTGAAAGGATATTTTGATCTTAATATTTACGAAACTAAAATATGGGTAGCTCTTTTATCAAAAGGTATAGCTTCAGCAGGAGAAGTAGCTGAACTTTCCGGAGTTCCAAGATCTAGAACTTATGATGTTTTAGAATCTTTAGATAAAAGAGGTTTTGTAATTCAAAAACTCGGAAAACCAATAAAATATCTAGCAGTAAAACCAGAAATAGTAATTGAAAAATTAAAAAATAATACTCTAAAATATGCTGAAGAAAAAGTTCATACACTATCCAATCTAAAAGATACCTCCGAATATAAAGAATTACAAGAACTTCATAGAACAGGAGTTGAACCAATAAAAAATCAGGAGCTTTCTACATCAATTAAAGGAAGGAGCAATCTTTATCTACAAATGAAAAATATGATGGAATCATCCGAAGACTTAGTTTACTTAACTTCTTCTTCTTATGAACTTTTATCAAAACAAAAGATGTTTAAAGAAGTATTTTCAAAGTTAAAGAAAAGAAAAGTAGATGTTAAAATAATTATTGGAGAAGATGAAGAAGAAGCTAAAAAATTAACAAAAAAATTTGGAATAAAAATAAAATCACGCCCAATATCAGCTAGATTTGTAATAGTCGATAAATCTGAATTAATTTTTACAATCAAGCCAACAAATGTTCATGAAGACTTTGATCATGGTGTATGGATAAACTCTCCATTTTTCACAACAAGTTTAGCTTACATGTTTGAAATTGCTTGGAAAGATTAAAATGGAAAGAAAGAAATTAGGATTGGTAATTGGATTAACAGTCGCATTAGCAGGATTTGGATTAGGAAATTATTATAGTCCTAAGGAAAGTAAACCAAAAATAGTTGAAGAATACTTTACAACTTATAAAGATTTATCTAAAGCAAAAGAAAGATTTTCAAAGTTAACTGAAGATTTTAACTATATTCCTCAATACAAAAGATATGATTATAGTGCAGGAGCAGCACATAGTGAAGTAGAAAATGCTTTTCAAAATCTCCAAATCAAAGAAGGTAAAGTAAGAGATTTGGAAAAAAATTTATATAATAATCAAGAAGCCAAGCAATGGCTCTCAGAAAATAATAGATCAGCGATTGGATACCTAACTGGACTTATAGGATTATTGTATACAAGTATATATTTAACAAAAAAATATACTCAAGAGACGGAAATTATATCTAAAAAAATTAAATAAATTAAAAAAGATAATAGAAGAATTTAGAAAAAGTGATAAAGCCAATTAATCACAATAATCCTTAAATAATCCTTACTTAATCTAAAAACATGGAACTAGTAGCATTAATCTCAACTGGAAAAGGAACTTGGGCACAAGTTTCAGGTCTTATGAAAATTGGTGAATGGGAAAAGGTAATACTTGTTGGTCCTTCATTTGCCAAAGATTTTTCCGGACCAAAAGATATTCCTTCAGAGTTTATAGAATTTGATCCAGATAAATCTTTAGTTGCACTAAAAAAAGATTTAGAAAAAAAACTAAAAGATAAATTAGAAGGTTTAGAAGTTGCATTATCAATTGCCTCAGGCTCAGGAAAAGAACATATGGCATTGCAATCCGCTCTCTTAAGTGTTCCCGTAGGAGTAAGATTTACCGCCCTAACAAAAGATGGAATTGTGTTTTTATAAATAAAATAGACATAAAGATACATTAATTTTTAAATTATTATTTTAATATATTTGGTATCTCAAAACGTGGAATTTTCCTAATCTTAACTTTTTTCATTCCAAGTATTTTTGATTTTATTAGCCTATGTAGTCCGTCTAAAATTAACCATCTTCCCTTGTTTTGCATGATATCTATAGGATAGTTCAGATTAGAATTCATAGTTCTTTCATATTCCTCTTGATACTTTTTAGGATTGTTAATTATTTCAATAGACTTTAAATTATAAACAAGGACTTTAAAGCGAAGACCTTATTAGAATGGTGATTTAGAATATAAATCCTTAAAAAGTTGATAACTATCTATTTTTTATGGCTCAAATTCAAACTGAAGAAAGAAATGGTATCCGATGTAGATATGTAAATGCTCAAGATGGAATAAAATTATATTTGCTTCCCAATGTTCCAATGGATGCTGGAGAGATTCCTGTAGAGAGAGGATTTGATTTAGAAAGTGCAGTATCTAAGTTTTCGGCAACTGTACAAGATAGAGTTAGAAGAATAGGTCAAGATTACAATGGAAGACAGTTAGATGCAACATCCGTTTTACTTTATGCACAGGAAAAGGGTTGTTTTGAAGAATATGCAAAAAGATTAGAAGCAAAACCAGAAGATTTTAAGTTTATTCACTCAGATTTAATGCAAGCAAGAACAGACGTAACTGCTTTCTTTATGAGAATGTATGCAGATTTAGGTATTGCTCCAAAAGAAGAAGCAGAAAGATCAGAAAGACAATTAAGAAATTATGGTGTTGGAGTCGTAGTATTATCAAAAAGTTAGATTAATCCAAAAAGTAATAAGGCCTTCAAAAAGAATACCTGATTATAAACAAGGACTTTAAAGTGAAGACCTTATTAGGAAGATTATAAAGTTACAACAAATTAAGAAAAGAGAAAGGAATTTAAATCAGACTTTATTGGTTAACCAATGGACAAAGAGGAAAAGAAAATTCCAAAACAATACAAATATCTTGGACTGATTACTGCTCTTTATATCACGTTTCAACTTGTTTCAGATGTTACTGCTGGAAAAATTGTTCAATTGGGATTTTTTACAGTCTCTGCAACAGTTTTATTTTTTCCTTTTACTTATATTATAGCCGATATTTTAACTGAAGTTTATGGTTACGCAAGGGCTAGAAGTGTTGTATGGATGGTTTTATTTAGTTCAGTAATTGCCGGTTTAATTTATTCAGTTGTAGTATTTTTACCTCCGGCCGTTGGATTTGATGCCAATGATGCTTATGTAAGAGTTTTAGGACAAGTTCCTAGAATTTTAATTGGTGGTTGGATTGCTGTGTGGGTTGGAGGAATATTAAATGATTATATTCTAGCAAAAATGAAAGTTTGGACTAAAGGAAAACATCTTTGGACAAGAACTATCGGTTCAACAATAGTCGGAGAGGGAGCAAACACTGTTCTATTTTACACGATTGCGTTATATGCGGTTATTCCAAATGGTTTGTTAGTAACTTCAATTTTATCTGGATGGTTTTTGAAAGTAGGTATAGAAGTAGTAATGACTCCAATAACTTACAAAGTTATAGCTAAATTAAAAAAGGTTGAAGGAGAGGATTATTATGATACAAATACAAACTTTAATCCTTTGATTATTAGAAATTAATCACGTCCTTAATAAGGTCTTCAAAAAGAATCCCTTATTATAAATTTTGCTACCATACTAATGAAAGGGAATATCAAAATGCCAAGTTAATTCATTAATCTCTATTTCTTCAACAGGATAATCTAAAGCCCAGACTTTTTTTACATCCCAACTAAAATCAAATCCAACCTCTTTAATTATTTTAGGCAGTTTTCTATCTTTCATCCTATAATCAATTATTGAATAAATATAAACTTTATCAATTCAAAAAATTCTACTAACTTGCTCATAAATTATACTCCTAAAAAGATTATCTGATAGTTCTGTCCAATTTTTTATAAAATTTATTATACTTTCATAATCTTCATTTCAACACCTTTTTTTGCTAAAGCAACCATACAACT
>Ga0209542_10004461_pt1 | contig 28831 bp, 32 predicted proteins | sample RifCSPhighO2_01_FD_184028 | JGI IMG/M metagenome (GOLD analysis project Ga0209542, IMG submission 184028) | Soil microbial communities from Rifle, Colorado - Rifle CSP2_plank highO2_0.1 (SPAdes) (version 2) | ecosystem: Environmental > Terrestrial > Deep subsurface > Rock core/Sediment ...
TTAGTGTTGCACCAGCATGGTTCACTAAACAATATAGAGACATTAAGATGATACAAACATCTACTGGAAAAGGACTCAAATCCTCTGACGATGATGAAACACTAAAAAATGCCGCAATAAGCGACATCCTTTAGTGTGCCTGTCTCCAGCGCAGTATTTGGCTAGATAGGACTGACGTCCCGCAGACACATCTACACCATACTACAAAAAGAGTACAAAAAGCAAATATAGGGGTAGTTGGGGATAGTCTCAATAACTTTAAATTTCTCCAGAAAAAGACATGAGTATAAACACAAACAGTAGCAATAAGATCCCTGCTAATTCAGGCTTAACATCCACCTTAAAAGCTCCTTCACCTTGAATATTACTAAGAATCAAAAGTATAAAATGCCATATACCTACTAAACCGAAAAATATAATGACATTTTGCAGAACATGACTAATCATTACAGGTACATCTTATCACTACTTTTCTACTAACTTCCATAGATGCCCATTATCTATTATGTACTTAAAAGTTTCGCATACAGCAGTATGTACTCTTGTCGTTGAAGCGGTATAGCCAAAATCAGCTATACTTTCTGCAGGTTCACCGACTTGTTTACATTTCGCTTGCGGGTTTCCATACCACTCGAAATTATATCCGCCCTCTGGATTTTTGGGCTGAAAAAATGGTGGCATATAAACTGTGAGTTCAAAAGTAGTTTTTACTATTCCAGTTTCCTTGTTTTTGACTTCCGTTACCTTAGTGTAATTGAATCCCAGTCGAGATTTTACTTCTTCGGCTTTTCTATTTTCTGCGTAATTGCCCGCTTTTGTGGACACATAACTTACAACCCAGACACTAACAAGTGAAAAGACTATTACGATAAGAGTCTTTAATGTAGTTGAGATGGGACGAGCTTTTATACTAGCGGTAAATTGCTTTTCGTCCCCAAGCCACCAATGAATAAACCAGCCCCAGGGCATATTTGTAAATTATAACCTTAAAATTGGGCACCTGCAATGGAGGTGTGTTATTTTATGCAAATAATTAGTTGGGGATAAGGAGGGGATAAAAAGTGGATAACTTTAGTGGTGCTGTGGAGAGTGGTGGGATAGAATGTTTGCTAGTGGGAAATAGTGGTATGATGAACGGACTATGTTTATCGGCGAGTACACACACACAGTTGATGAAAAAAATCGCTTTTCTTTGCCTGCTAAGTTTCGCAAAGAGCTCGGCAAGCGTGTAGTGGTTACTCGAGGCAAAGATCATTGTCTTTTTCTCTACCCCCACAAGACCTGGGTTCAAATCTCCGAAGAGGTGGGGAAACTCGGTCACGTAGAAAGCGATCATCGTTACGCTCGATTTACTTTCTCCGGCGCATCTGAAGTCGAGATCGATACCATAGGCAGGATTCTCGTTCCCGAATTTCTGCGAGAGTTCGCGGGACTAAAGAATCCGATCATCATCACTGGCGTTCACGACAGAGTGGAGGTCTGGAACGCCTCGAGCTGGTCAGCCTACAAAAAGAGACTCGAATCAGAATATGCATAGACCCGTTCTTTTACACGAAAGTATTGACGCTCTAAATCTCAAGCCAAACTCAAGCTTCGTCGATGCTACTTACGGCGGCGGCGGCCATAGCAGGGAAGTAAAGAAACGTTTCCCGACAGTGGAGATAATCGCCATTGATCAAGATCCGGAAGTAGATGTCATCACGGCAAACTTCAGAGACTTGGATAAGGTACTGACGCGAAAGGTTGACGCCGTCCTATTCGACCTCGGTCTCTCTTCAGACCAGCTTGAACTGTCAGGTAGGGGATTTTCCTTCCTTAAAGATGAATCTCTGGATATGCGTATGTCCGGTAAGGGCATCACAGCCGCTAGTATTTTAAACTCCTGGGACGAGCATGCCATTGAGCTCGTCCTCCGCGGCTTCGGGGAAGAAAAATTCTCCGGAAAGATTGCCAGGACCATCGTCGAAAAAAGAGAGTCGAAACCCTTCCAAACTACCGCCGACCTTGTCGGGACGGTCCTTCAGGTCAAACCCCGAAGCTGGCGAGACAGAATGCATCCGGCCACCAAAACTTTTCAGGCCCTACGGATAGCGGTGAACGAGGAATTGAGCGCTCTCGAGATCGGTCTCGAGAAAGGGTTTCAAGCCCTCGCGCCGCGCGGCAGATTCGCGGTGATATCCTTCCACAGTCTGGAAGACAGGGTAGTCAAAAATTTCTTCCGAGACAAAATCAAGGAGAGATCCGCTAAACAAATCACCAAGAAGCCCGTCGTCCCGAGCGTCGAAGAAGTCGAGGAAAATCCGCGTTCGCGCAGCGCCAAGTTACGGGTAGTGGAGAAAATATAATGAATACAACCAAAACAATTTCATATGACCAGCGAGCGCTCTTTTTCTGGGTTTTGGTAGCGGTGACTTTAGTATCTTTTACCGTCTACATCTATGCCGTCCACACCACGGCCAGAAACGTTGCCGCGCGGCAAGACCTGGAAAAACAAATCGTAAAGATATCAACCAATCTCGATTCACTCGAATTCGCCTTTATCGAACTGAAGAATAATGTGACCGTCGAGCTCGCGTATCAATATGGTTTTCGGGAGGTCAAGAACCCGCTCTTTGTCTCACGCTCCCGCGCCGCGTCGCTCTCTTACAACACCCTTAGCCGTTAGGAATCATGCTCGGACTTCAGAACAGACTTCGTCTACTTTCCGTTTTCGTGCTGCTTTTTTTCCTGCTACTCGTCAGTAAGCTCTATTTTATACAGATAGTTTCGGGGAACAATTTTGAGACCAAAGCGGAACATCAGTACGTAGCCGGAGCAAATTATTTCGACCGAGGACTAATTTTCTTCACCGCCAATGACGGCACACTCGTGCCGGCGGCCAGTATCAAAACAGGATTCATTCTCTACATCAACCCAATTATTTTAAGCCAGCACGATGATCTGGAAGGCGTGTACGAAACCGTCAATGCCATCATCCCCATTGACAAAGAGGATTTCTTCGGCAAGACCCGTAAGCAAGATGACCCTTATGAAGAGTTGGCGAGACGCCTGCCGACAGAAGTGGCGGAGACCGTTCAAGCGCTTGAGATTTCCGGTTTGGCTATCGCCCGGGAGAGGTGGCGCGTCTATCCCGGCAAGACCACGGCGGCTCACACCATCGGTCTGGTCGGCTACAGCGGCAACGAGCTGGCCGGCCGCTACGGACTGGAACGCTCCTACGAACCGGTGCTCAAAAGAAGTGGGGATGATGCCTTTGTCAACTTTTTCGCCGAAATTTTTTCCAACATCAAGAAAGCGGTCAGCGAGAGTGAGAGTCTCGAGGGGGACATCGTCACCACTATAGAACCGTCAGTCGAAGCGTTCGCGGAAAGCGAGATAAAGAAATTGACAGAGAAATATGCTTCGGATTTCACCGGCGGCATAGTGATTAATCCCAAAACAGGAGCAATATACGCTATGGCCTTGACGCCCACCTTCGATCCCAACGCTCCGCAGAATGAAGAGGATCCAGCGGTGTTTCAAAATAGACTGATAGAGGACCGGTTCGAGATGGGTTCCATTCTCAAGGCCCTGACTATGGCGATCGGTATCGATTCCGGCGCCGTCACGGCGAAAACCACCTATGATGACCCGGGCTGCCTGACTCTCGACACCAGAACTTTCTGCAACTATGACGGTAAATCCCATGGCGTCGATCTTTCCATGCAGACGGTGCTTAATAAATCTCTCAATACCGGCGCCACTTTTGTAGCCTCGCGCGTTGGTAGTAGAAAATTCAGCGACTTGATGCTTGGTTTCGGTTTCGAGTCCGTCACCGGCATTGATCTGCCGAACGAAGGCAAATCTCTCGTCTCAAATCTCAAAACAAATCGCAATCTTGAACCGGCGCAAGCATCTTTCGGCCAAGGTATCGCTCTGACCCCTATCGCCACCGTGCGCGCGCTCTCGGCCTTAGCCAATGGCGGCACGCTTGTCACGCCGCACTTAGTCAAGGAGATCAGATATAAACTTGGACCGACCAAAACCATCGTCTATCCGGAAGAGGAAGAAAGAACGCGCGTCTTGAGCCCCGAGACTTCCGCCGAAATATCACGCATGCTGACGGAAGTAATGGACCGTTCTCTCCGCGACGGCCAAGTCCGGCTGGAACATTACAGTATCGCCGCGAAGACAGGCACCGCTCAAGTCGCCAAACCGGGCGGAGGAGGGTATTATGATGACCGTTATCTGCACTCCTTCTTCGGTTATTTCCCGTCCTATAACCCTGATTTTCTGGTCTTTCTCTTTACCTATTACCCGAAGGACGTGCAGTACGCGTCGGAAACCTTGACTGAAAGCTTTATGAATATCGCCAAATTTCTCATCAACTACTACCACATCCCGCCGGATAGGGAAGCCCCACCGCCTCCACGGCCCTAAGTTGATTCATTAGCCAGTATTGGATATTCTGTCCCTAAGGCCTCATCGTCTAGTGGTCAGGACACGAGCTTCTCAAGCTCGGAACCGGAGTCCGATTCTCCGTGAGGTCATAAAATGACCGGGGAGTGTAGCTACGCTATCCCAGCGATGCCGTTGGTAGACGAAGTGACTACATCGTCGACATCGCAGACGCCGCTGACGCACGCCAGTTCCGCTTTCTGGTCGAGTTCATTGGAGACTTCGTAGGTTACGATTTTGGAGAAATCGATGTTGCTGAAACGCTTGACCATTTCGTTATAAGTTTTCTCGTCGATGGCTTCATACGGCGCGAGTTTGTAAACATGGTTCTCGCGCGGCAGAAAGGCCAGCCCTCCGATGATATCCCAATTTTTATAAATCCAATTCGCCACATCTATCCATTCATCCTCACCGATAGAAATGGTGGTGGAAGGATTATGCTCGGTGAAATCTTTTTTAACCATCTTCCAGTATTCCAACTGATCGATCGCGCTCTGGTCGTCTTTGAACACGGCGCGATCTGGGGCCTTCACCGGGAAGTCCAGGACGAAAGTGGTGGCGTTCTCCATAGTCTGGCCGACTTCCGGATGGAACGGCACACCTTGGTCGCGAAGCATTTTGAACAACGAATCGGTGCTGGCAATACGCACACGCCTGATATAGAAAGCGGAATGTCTCGGATGAATACCGGAAGAGGAATCAACTGTCTGCGACAAATTCCCGGAAGGCTTGACGCAAGTGACGCAGGTGGATTGATTAACATCCAAACGCTTGGCGTAAATTTTATTGATTCTGATAGCTTCGTCTCGCAGCGCTCGCATCACTTCCGGCTTGCGCACCGCCGGGCAATCCCACTGGCCGGTGATGGAAACTCCGAGCAATGCTTCCTGCTCGCAATTCTCCTGCCACTCTTTTGAAAGATACGGAAAATTAGTGAGTGAGACCTGGTAGGTCCCGAGAATAGCGGCGATCTTAACCTTACGCAAGAGAGTTTTTACGGTGTCTTCTGCGCGCGCCACCACTTCTGATAAGTTACAAAACTGTTTGGATTGCAAAATGATTTCTCCGCACGGATTGCCTCCCCAGCGCGGCATGGTCTCCGGGGTAAATTGAGCCAGACGGCGCTTGGGCAGAGTAAATTGCAGGCCGCCGCGGTTGTAGATGCCCCGTTCGCCGGAATTGGATTTCATGAGCGCGAGCCATTCATCCATGAACTCAGCGTTAGTCGGCCTGGTCTCATAAACAGCGGAGTTATTAGCGAGCATGCGTTGCGGGTCCGTAAGCCAAAATTGGCCTTTTTTGGCGTCCCGAATGGCAACATCATCCAGGTCAGAGAGGGAGATCATGGCGCTCCGGCGTACCCCTCCGGCGACCACGATGTTGCCGATCTCACAGATGATGTCGTGAGCGTCAATGTTCTCCAGTCGCTTACCCTGGCGAGCCAGCATTTTTCTTTTAGTGAAAGCAAGTAATTCACGGAGCGGTTCCGGTCCGGAAGATTTGCCTCCCATAGTTTTGAGTCGTGCGCCAGCGGGACGCAGTTGGGAAAGATCGAAGTCAATATCCAGGCCATTGGCCCACGTCTCCATGCCGAGAGTGAGCGCTTCGCACCAACCTTCTTTGCTGTCAGGCACAACAAATGTCGGCAGCTTCTTGCCGGTCTGACGTTTGATTTGCGGCAGCTTCTGAATATTTTCACTCTCAACTGACCAGCCGGCTCCGGCGCCAGACATGGAGATAAACATGATCTCGGAAAAATCTCTGAAATTTTCCGGCGCGATGTAAGAGCAGTTGTAAGCGCAGACATTATTGGCGCGCGCCGCTGTGCCCGCGAATTGCAAGAGCCGCATGGACGGCATGGCTTCTTGTTTTAAAATTGCTTCTCTCACTTCTTGATATTCGACATCTTTGAGTTTGTGACCCAAATTCTCTTTCATAAAATTTACATATCGATCGACTGTCTCCACCCAAGTTTCTCGGCGATTCTCTTCCGGAATCCATTTTGAATAAGTGCGGTAATAAATAAATTCTCCCAACTGATTCCTAAAATATTTTTTACTGTCCGCCGCCAGTTTTTTAACTTTCAGCGGCACTTCTACTCCTTTGTAACGCAGTTTGGTTCTCTCTTCGCGGTAAAGAATGTAAGTCTTGGCCGTGGCTAGAAATTTTTGAAGCATGAGTTCCGCCTCTACCAGATCTTGAACACCTTCCACCGTTGGAGTTGGTACCGTACCATCCTCTTTTTTAACCAATAACTTCTTGGTAATCGCTTCCGCTATCCTTTCTGGCGCGCTTTGCTCAAATTCTTTGGCGGCGTGCATCGCCTTTTCCACCGCGCGGGCAATTTTATTGGCATCAAAAGGAACGACCGAGCCGTCTCTTTTTATGATGGAGGAAATTTTTGATGACTTATTGACGGCAGTGGTTCTCTTCATGATATGGCTGTGTTATGTTGTTAATTGTGGATACATTATAATATGGATGGACGTCTTGCGGTGCAAAAAAACTGGGGAAAACGAGCCGCAAAACAAAAAAGACCGCTTTTCAAGAGCATTCGTATGACATTTAAAGAAAAAATCTATGCTGTGGTCAAATCGGCGGTTATCGAGACGGCACTACTTCTAAAATCAGGATTTTGAAAAGAGAGAAATACATTTGGCCACTAAATAAGAACAGCGTCAATGATTTCTTTTACCACAGTGCCGTCTGCTCTGCCTTTTAGTTCTTTCATGATGGCACCCATAAACTGATTTTTCTTGGCTAGGTCGATGATGCCCAATTCTGTCTGCTTAGACTTCACGTACACCGTTATTTCGTCTCGAGACATCTGGATGGGAAGATAAGTTTCCAGTATGGCAAGTTCCGCCCGCTCTATTTCGGCCAAATCATTCCGGCTGCCTTTTTTAAACTGTTCTATTGAGTCCTTTCTTTGTTTGACCCCCCGAGTAATAACCGCCAGAGCATCTTCGTCCGAGAGCTCTTCATCGGGCTTGCGTTTTTGGGAAACCGCCTCATTGGTAAAAGCCGCCAGGAGACCTCGCAAGACATTGAGGCGTATCGTGTCACGATCCTTCATGGCTCGAGTAGCCTGACTTTTCATATCTTGGTGCAGTGACATGATATAATCTTAGCATGAATTGGATTCTAGTCCTGCTCGCGGTGGCAATCGTTGCCAATACAGTCATACTGATTTTATTTTGGCGTAGTCGTAAGTCTGAAGAAAAGAACGGGGACAAAAGTGAAGGTCTTTTGCTACTGCAACACCAAATGAGAGATTTAGATAAAAATATAAATGACAATATAAAAGAAATTATCAAAGGAGTAACGAGGGTGGACGAGACGGGTAAGCAGATGGTCTCCTTTGCTGATCAATTACAATCCCTCCAGGACATTTTAAAAAATCCGAAACAGCGCGGGGTGCTCGGTGAATACTACTTGGAAACGCTTCTGAAAAATGTTTTGCCTCCGGGCAGTTTTCAAATGCAATATGCTTTTCCGGACGGCACTATCGTTGACGCCGTGGTATTCGTCAAAGAGAAAATTATTCCCATTGATTCGAAGTTCTCGTTGGAAAATTACAACCGCATCATTGAAGAAAAAAACGAAGCGGAACGGGAGAAGCTTGAGAAAGCATTTGTGGCAGATCTCAAGATGCGCATCGCGGAAACCGCCAAATATATTCAGCCCGGCCAAGGGACCATGGATTTCGCCTTCATGTTCATTCCCCACGAAGCCATTTATTACGATCTCATTATCAATAAAATTGGCGCACTTAAAGAAGACTCTGAAACCCTCATCCAACGCGCCGCTTCCAAATATCACGTGCTCATAGTCTCGCCGACCTCTTTCTTGGCTTATCTTCAAACCGTACTACAGGGACTCAACGCGCTTCACATCGAAGAAAAGGCAACGGAGATTATCAAGAGGGTAGAAGAACTCGGACGACATCTGAAGAGTTATGAGGAATACTACGCCAAACTCGGTAACGCCCTTTCTACTACAGTAGGACACTATAACTCCGGCTATAAAGAGCTTGGTAAAGTAGATAAAGACGTTTTGCGTATCACCGGCACGGGAGCGGGCCTTGAGCCGTTGACTTTGGACAAACCGTCAGTAGAATAGGCAACCTATGGTTAAAGCTAAGACAGCCACATACGCCGTATTTACTACCGGAGGCAAACAATACCGCGTGGCAGTAGGGGATACGGTTAAGATCGAAAAACTCGGCCCTTCGACAAGCTCTGGGCAAGCGATCTACAAGGAAGGGGATAAAATTATTTTCGATAAAGTACTGCTGACGGATGACGGGGTAAGCGATGTTACTGTCGGCACACCGTTCATCACAGGCGCGACGGTCAACGCCACCTTAAATAAAATCGCCAGATACAAAACTATTGACGTTATCAAGTACAAACAGAAATCCCGCTACTTCAAACAATACGGCCACCGCCAACCATACTTTGAAATCAAAATAGATTCTATCAAATAGAGATACTAGAAAGGGTAACCTTGGCTTTCGCTTCGTTCGCCCTTGATTGCGTGTTTAGCGCGTGAGGAGTTGTTTAGCGCACTTCTCCACCTCGCGCCTCCACGAATCGGAATCCGTGGTATCAATCTCGGCGAAGATGGCAAACGGGAACTTTTTGAGCTTCCACTGGCCGCCGCCTTGATTGACCCAAGCGTAGTGGTGAGGTGTGCGCCGCCACATTTCGCGAACCTTCACCGCCGCCCCTTTCGACTGCTCGCTTCCTTGCCACTTGGATTTCGCGCCGCCGAAGAAATCGTCAACGCGATTGTGATAGGTTGCGGTGAGAACGCGGCCCACCATGACATCAAGGTCGCAGTAAGTGCGAACAAAGACGAGGCGCACGCCTACCTTGCGCGCCTTCTCGCGAACGCTGGCGCGCGTCTTGCGCGGCGCGCTCCTTCGTGGTGAGTGTTTCGCGTTTATGTACCATAGCCCCAATTATACGCGGCAGGGTAGACTCAATCAATCGCCCGAACATTTAACACCTCCATTATTCAGGGGAAGATTCAGATCTCACGTCTGTTTATACAGTACCAATATTTTTATAAAAAGTCAACAGCTTACTTAGTCCGATGCAAAAAAGCGCTCTTGAGCGTTTCAGGGTTGGCGTATTCGAGTTTTATATATTATGCTATGATAGTCGAATGTTAACCGCAATATATAAAAAAGTTCGTTCTGGTTATATAGCTTGGGTTGAAGAAATCCCTGGAGTTAATACACAGGGACATACTAAAACAGAGGCAAGGGAAAATCTTGGAGATGCTTTGAAGGAATTTATTGCCGCACGACGCATGCTTACTAAGCGTGAAAAAATTACACAAGGTAGTCTAGTGCGTGAGCGTTTTCTTGTCTGATCTGAGATGAAGCGTAGAGATCTTGAACAGTATCTCCGCCAGCACAAATGCTATTCACTTAGAGAGGGTAGTAAACACTCAGTGTATCATAATATCAACAATAGACAGACCTCTACTGTTCCACGCCACACAGAAATCTTTAATATACTTGTGAGTAAAATTTGCAAAGATCTCGGTATTCCGATACCTCATAAGAAATAAAACCAATGCCAACCTTATTTTGTCGAGTTTTTTCGTAACTTACTTCGTGCGATGCAAAAATGCGTTTTTGAGGGTTTCGGGATCGGCGTATTCGAGTTCAGCGCCGGTCGAAAGACCTCTTCCCAAAGTCGAGAATGTCAAAGACGGTCTTTGACATTTATGTTTGAGGAATTCGGCGGTATTCTCGCCGTCGATGTTTGCGTTCATAGCTAGAATGATTTCTTTAAGATTTTTTCCTTTATTTATCCTGGCCTCTAGTTCTTTAATTCTAATCCTTTTCTCCGGCTCCTTTTCAAGAATCGGCACCACGCCGCCCAAAATAAAGTAATGACCATTATAACTGCCGCTTCTTTCCACCGCTTCAAAATCAATGTCTCGAGGCACAATCATGAGCATCGAGTTGTCTCTGGTGTCATCAGAACAAATCGAGCACAGACGCGAGGCCTGTCCGTCCTTTGCGAAAAATCTCATGCATTCCCCGCACTGCATAATTTCTTTTTTAAGACTCTGAACCGCTTTGACCAACTCACCGACATAATCGCCATTTCTGGAAAGCAGGAAGTAAACAAAGCGCTTGGCCTGTCTCGGCCCGATGCCAGGAAAGCGGGCAAATATTTCCGATAATTTATCTATCGAGTTCATCTGGCTAGAGACTGTTAAATTCTTCCTCGGCTTTGCCGTAATTAGAGTAATCTATTTCCACAAAAGTATTGAAGCGAGTGTGGTAGTCCAGCGTGGCGACACCCAGCGGGCCGTTTCTATGCTTGGCGATAATCAGCTCCTTCCTCTGAACCTCCCGCATCTTGCCATTTTCATCGCGGATATCGTCCTCTCCCGAATGGATGAACATCACCAGGTCGGCGTCTTGCTCGATCGAACCGGAATCACGAAGGTCGGAGAGTTTGGGCTTGCCGCCGCGGGTCTCCACCGCGCGGGAGAGCTGGGAGAGCGCCAGGACCGGGATATTGAGCTCGCGAGCCAAATGCTTGAGGGAACGGGAAATTTCCGTCACTTGCTGGACCATCGAATCATTGACCCGGGCGGTCGAAGGCGCCATGAGCTGGAGATAATCGACAATCAAAAGCTTCAATCCTTTTTCAATTTTGAGCTTGCGCGCTGCCGAACGCATTTTCATAATAGTGTTACCCGGCTGGTCATCGATATAAATAGGGGTACGCGAAAGCTCGTCGAGCGCATCACGAATATTTTTGAAAATATCATCCCGCCAGGTGCCTGTCTGGGCACGCACGCCTTTTCTAATGATTGAAGCGTCCGTGCGCGATTGAGCGGCCACAATTCGGTCGACGAGCTGATCCGCGCTCATTTCAAGAGAAAAGATACCCACTGGTGTCTGGTGGAGACTCGCGGTACGCCTAGCAATATCAAGCGCCAAAGCCGTCTTGCCGACGGATGGACGGGCGGCGATGATAATGAGATCGGAATTCTGGAAACCGCCCAGGATATCATCGAGTGATTTAAAACCAGTCGGTATGCCACGCAGTTCATGTTCCGCCGAAGAGAGTTTCTCAAAACGTTCAAAAGCTTCGTGTAAAAGCGGAAGCAAATCCCTAAAGCGAACGCTGCCTGCGAAATGTTCAGTGATGTCGAATACTTTCTTCTCCGCGTGGTCTAAAATTTCTTCCAGTTCGCCCGCTTCGTTGAAACCAAGATGCGAGAGAAACTCGGAAGCCTCGATGAGTTGGCGCATCATGTACTTCTTCATGACAATCTCGGCGTAGTGTTTGGCGTTAGCCGACGAAGGCACTGCCGAGGAAAGCTCCGTCAAATAAGTAGCGCCACCGACGCGCTCAAGCAAATCTTTTTCCTTGAGTCTGGAAGAAAGGGAGAGGATATCTATCGGTTGATGCTTACCGAAGAGCTCCAGCATCGTCTCAAAAATCGTTTTATTTTTTTCGAAATAGAAAGAAGCAGGCGTGACAATGTCCAACACCTCGTAAATAGCGTCCGGCCGGAGCATGATGGAACCGAGCAGCGCCATCTCCGCTTCCATGCTATGCGGTGGAATACGCAAACCGGTATGGATGTCTTGAGAGGTAATTTGCATAGCACTATGCTACCAGCCCGGCCGCTTCTAGCAAACTGGCAAAGAGTGAAAAATTAGTGTGTAAACTGGGGAGAAGAATTTAACGCTTAAATATAGCGAAAGTATCGCCGATATCTCGTATTTCGTAGCCTTGTTCTTCTATCTTTTCCCTTATTTTATCGGCCTCTTGGAAATTTTTACTGTCTTTGGCTGATTTTCTCTGTTTGCCTAGGTTAATAATGTCTTGCGGTATTTCCAGAAATTCATTACGTTTCAAATCAAGTCCAAGCACTTTGTCAAAATCAAGTAGCGTCATGTGTTTATCGGCAGGGGAGATAGACTCGTCTTTAACAAGCTTCCAGACAACCGCAAGCGCCTCTGGAGTATTGAGATCATTTGCTATCGCTTTTTTAAATTCATCCAGGTACTCCAAGATCGGACCTTTAGAGTTTCCAAAATCCGACCTGAAAGAGCCGAAGAATTCCTTGAGTTTGCGATAAGCATTTTGAGCCGCTTCAAGCGCTTCCCAAGTAAAATTTGTGGGCGTACGATAGTGTGAATTTAACAAGAAGTAGCGGAAGGCGAGGGGACTGAATCCTCTCTCAACAATTTCGGATAGATAAACAACATTACCCTCTGACTTGGCAATCTTTTCGCCGGAGATTTGAAGATGGGCACGATGAAGCCAGTATCTTACGAAAGGTTCCTGGCCGGTGGCCGCTTCTGATTGCGCAATCTCGTTATTATGATGGACTGATATATGCTCTATTCCACCAGTGTGTATATCAATCTGTTCGCCAAGAATTTTCATAATCATGGCTGAACACTCAATGTGCCAGCCGGGAAATCCCTGGCCCCATTCGCTCTCAAAGCCAAGTTCGTTGTTGAATTTCCAGAGAGCGAAGTCCCGAGGATGCTTCTTTTCCGGATTGGCAGAGACTCGCGCTTGAGTATCGGATTCCGACAGACCGCCCAACTTGCCGTATGCCGGGTACTTTGATATATCAAAGTAGATACCGTCGCTGGTTCGATAAGTAAAACCCTTTTCCTCAAGTCTCTTGATCAACCCGATTTGATCGGGCACGTATTCACTGGCATAGGGAAAAACCGTACCGCGAGTTTCCACATTCAGCTTTTTGATATCCGTGAGAAAAATTTCCCCGTACTTATGGGCAAGGGCGCGCATGTTTTCGAGGGTGGGGGAGAGGCCTTCGTTTTTAAGCCCCTTGGCCATTTTATCTTCCCCCTCATCCGCATCGGATGTCAGATGACCAAAATCGGTGAAATTTATGACTTGTTTGACGGAGAGACCGCTGTATTCAAGCGTCCGGCGGAGAATATCGGTAAAAACGAACATGGAAAGGTTGCCGATGTGCTGAATGCCGTAGACAGTCGGCCCGCAGTTATACATTTTAACCTCGCCAGGTCTAATCGGCTTGAATTCCTCAAGCTTGCCCGAGAGAGTATTATGGAGTTTGATAGTCACGTAAGTATTATATGATAGAATACCCAAAATGGAATTTTTAAGGAGACATCTTGCGCTTTTAGTGCTGGGAGCAGTCATCGCCATTGGCTCCTTCAACCTCGGCTTCAACTCCGGGGAAAAAAGTCTCTCCACATCGGCAGCCGGCATTATGAATGCGGAAGAGGGCAAGCCCGCTGACGTGGATTTCGCTCCCTTCTGGAAAGCATGGAATCTTCTAAACGAGAGGTATGTGTCCGCCAGTAGCACGGCCAAAGTTACCAATAATCAAGAGAAAGTCTGGGGAGCGATCTCGGGTATCACGGACTCGCTCCATGACCCGTACACGGTATTTTTCCCGCCGGTAGAATCAAAACTTTTTGAATCTGACATTCGCGGTAACTTTGAAGGAGTGGGCATGGAAATAGTCGCGAAGGACGGCGCCATTACTGTCATTGCGCCGCTTAAGGATTCACCGGCCTCGAGAGCCGGTATCATGGCGAGCGACAGAATTGTCAAGATCAACGACAATGAGACTGCTAATTTAACGACCGAGGGCGCTGTTCTAATCATCCGCGGACCAAAGGATACGCAAGTGACTTTGACTATTGTAAGGGAAGGCCAGAGTGAGCCCTTCGATCTTGAGGTCACACGCGATGTCATAAACATCCCGACTATCGGTACCAGAGAACTGCCGGGCGGCATCTTTGTCGTTGAACTCTACAGCTTCTCGGCCCAGTCGCCCGGTCTCTTCCGCGCGGCCATGCGGGAATTCATACTTTCTGACAACGACAAGCTCATTCTCGACCTCCGTGGCAATCCCGGCGGCTATCTGGAAGCGGCCATAGACATGGCAAGCTGGTTTTTACCCCCAAGTAAAGTGGTGGTTCGAGAGAACTTCGGCCCATCGGAAGAAGAGAAAGTTTATCGCAGCAAGGGTTATGACATATTCAACGATAATTTGAAATTCGTGATTCTGGTGGACAAGGGCTCCGCTTCGGCTTCCGAAATATTAGCGGGAGCCTTGGCGGAGCACGGCAGAGCAGTTTTGGTTGGCGACAAGACTTTCGGCAAGGGTTCTGTCCAAGAGCTCATAGACGTTACGAGCGAGACTTCGATAAAAATCACGATTGCTCGCTGGCTTACTCCGAATGGATTGTCTATTTCCCAGAATGGCATTAAGCCCGATTATCTGGTCGCCTACACTCCGGAGGACCGCAGAGTAGGCAAAGACCCGCAGCTTGAAAAAGCTATCGAGATTCTCACGCAATAGACGGGATGAAAATAATTCTACTAACAGACATCAAAGGGGTGGGGAAGAGATTTGATGAGAAAAATGTCTCCGACGGATACGCCACGAATTTTCTGTTGCCGAAAAACTTGGCTATTGTGGCAGACAAATCTGGACTTGCGAAAGTAAAACAGCTTAAAGAACAGAGCGAGGCGAAAAGAGCGGAAGAGGAAGAAAGAATTAACCAGAAGCTAGCCAAAAGGGAAGAGAAAAAGCAGGAGTTGGAGAAATTTAGGCAGGCCTCTGCCATGCCGAAGCAGGCTACGTCCTTGCGGAGGCAGGAACAACGCCCAGAACCTTCTTCTTAATAACCTTATTATCGAAGTGAGTGTGACGTTTGTAGGTAAGAAGGACCTTACCATCTTTGATGGCAAAAAGGGTGTGGTCGCGACCCATGGAGACATTCTTGCCCGGCAAGACATCGGAGCCGCGCTGACGCACGAGTACAGAACCGACGCGAGCGAAATCTCCCGGAGTCACCTTGATGCCAAGATATTTTGGATTGGAATCCCGGCCGTTTTTTGACGAACCTCCTGCCTTTTTTGTCGCCATATTGTTATAATATTGGTTCGATGAGTATACCTGAAATAGTTTCTTATGACAAGGATGGCAAAATTGAGCGTTTTCCCTTGTTTCAGAAGCTATTTCTCTCGCTGGTGATTATCTTAGTGGCCATGTTTTCCTTTGGTATTGGCAGATTGTCTGTAGTAAGTGATAGGGAACCCATAAGGGTCGAGTACGATCCTAGTCTAGTACAAGGTGAGGCCTTGAATTCGTCAACCTCGCAGGTCGACAAATCACAGACAGCCTCGGTGATCCAGGCGGTTGAGAAAACAGAAGTCATAGCATCCAAAAACGGAAGCAGGTACCACTATCCGCATTGTGGGGGAGCGAAACAAATCAAGGAGGAAAATAAAATCACTTTTGCCACACCGGTCGCCGCTGAAGCGGCGGGCTACACCTTGGCAGCCAATTGTTCCTCCCGCCCCTAGCGGGCATGGCGAGCAATATATGGCTATGTTAAGCCATTCTATAAATATTTCACCACATTTATTTATTGACTTCAATAGTTAGATATGGTAGTATGTAGGTAAGTCAGCAGGTGCTGGCTTTTCGTTTACCCCTCGACTTTACTCGAGGCAAGGGAGAGCTTATACCATCACAGCCACCCTTAATTAAAAACTAACCTACTGTTATTTTACAGCTTACAACGATCAGTCTTCTCTTGAGCTTCTCAACTTCCACTGTCGCCATATTGCCGGCCCTGCCGTCAATCTTAATGCCGACAGCTGAAAAAGAGGTAATGGTAGAACAACCGATACCTAAAGAAGTGAAAGCCGAAGACTACGAGCCGCTATCAGATCCGAAGAATGTCGAAAAATTCATCAACGACTACTTCACCGATATTCCCATCCTCGCCGAAATAGCCAAGTGTGAGTCACGCTTTCGCCAGTTCAACTCGAAGGGCGAAGTGCTTAAGGGAGACAAAAACAGCTACGACAGGGGAGTGATGCAGATTAACGTCTTGTATCACAACAAGACTGCAGAGAAACTCGGACTGGACGTCCACGACCTCGATGGCAACGTCGCTTACGCACGTTACCTATACGAGAAGCAGGGCGCCAGGCCGTGGCTGTCCTCTTCAGCTTGTTGGGCTAATGTCAGTAAATCTGTGATTGCCAAAAAATAATCCGTCAGCTGACGGATCAACAAACCCCCGCCTAGGCGGGGGTTTGTTGATGGGTAAGCGCAGGGGATAGGTACTTTATGGCTTGCTGGCATGTCGCACAATATACCTTTGCGGCCACAAGCGACTGATCATTATGATTTATCCAAAAGGCCGGACCACCATTTAAAAGTAAAACTCATCAGCAAGTAAGCAGGCACGTAAATCGGCGCTAAAAGAAAGAAGAGTAGAAATCTCACAATTCTCATAAACATTAGCGTGATGGTATAAGCTCGATAATTCTCTGCCAGAGGAAGGTTACGGGCACCCTAAGATACGACCATATAAACGCCGAAACATCCTTTATATAATTGATGGTGTTCCTCCCCTGCTCCGAATTCGCCACGTCAAAAATTGACCAGTTGAAAAAATATTTCAAGAGCGCCAAAGCGATGATGATTAATACAATCCAACCGACAAAACCGCGTTGTCTGTTCATGGCTAAAGTTTATTAAAGAGCCGGCAAGTATGCAAGCGGATCTAGATAAGCGTCGATACCGCGAGCAATCGGCATGAAAATCTCTTTGCATCCTCCTTTACTATTGGTTAATGGGCGCACCTCCACGCCCTGGCTCGCAAGTAAACCCAAGTGCAGATGAGGACCAAATGAATATCCGGAACCATTGACTCCGTAAGCGCCGCCGGAGTAACCAATAATTTCGCCTGTCTTGACGACTTGGCCGGCCTTTACTAAAGAACCGGAGAGATGAGCATAAACGCTCGACAACCCGTTGTTGTGCTTAATAAGTATCCAGCGCCCGTACGAAACACAGATTGGTTTGCCTTGTTTTTTATAAAGCGCGTTCATTTCGTCAGTATTGCCCGCACCCTCTATCACCCCAGCCAGCACCGCTTTCACAGGCGTACCCATGGAAGCCCGAAAATCTGTGCCATTATGGAATCCGCCCGACTTGGTATAAATGCCGTCTTGAGTATAACCAAACTTGGTAGTGACAAAGACTTTGTCTAAAGGCCACGAGAGTACACTGTGGCGCGCGCTCGGAATGAGTGAGGGGTCAAGAGTGATGCGCAGCTCGGTCTCCAGTCTCGTCAGGTCATCCTCGAATTGTCTCTGATACGCGATATTTTCTGCCAGCAGTTTTTGATAGGCGGCTTCTTTGTTTTTAGTCTCGGTCAGCAGCCGTTCTTTGGCCTTCTGATTTTCTTCGACCACCGATTTTTGCCCGCTCAATTGACCTTTGAGATTTTCTTGTTCGGCTTTTACTTTTTCTTTTTGTTCCTTCTCTAGGTTAATAATTTTGCGAGTCTCGCGTAAGGCGCCAATCTCATCCTCCAAACGATCATTTAGGATGTCAAGCTGGCTCTTATCTTTCCAGAGGTCCGAAAGTTCCGCCGCCGCCAGGAGATTGAATATTAACGGACGAGAATCATAGGAAGATAAGGTAGCAATAGCATCCGCGATCGCTTGGCGATGAGTGATGATTTGCCGCTCCTTCTCGCCCATGGTATTTTCAAGCGATTTGATGGTCAAACTAGTAGAAGTGATTTTTGATTGGGTAATGCTGATATCTTTAGCCAGTTTTTTTCTCGTCGTATCAAGCGACTTAACGGCAGTGCCGAGAGATTGGCTCTCCCTATTGATAACATCGAGTTCAGCCTGCAACTTTTTCTGTTCTTCTACTAGCACCGCCCGTTCACGCCTTACTTGCTCAATCTGTTGTTCCAAGGCACTCGGATCGGCGGCAGAGGTTGTGATGGGGGCGATTAGAAAAAATAAAGCTAGGAGAATTCTTTTCATGTCAGCTTAGAAATGCTATGGCTTTATCTATCCTTTTAGTGGCCTCATCTTTACCGAGAATACCCAACAAAGTAAAAGGGTCTGGAGATTTCTCCTCGCCCGATAGGGCATAACGCACCGGCCAAAGAACATTCCCCTTCCCCACTTCTGTGGCATAGGCCATTAAGTCGCCACTTCCTACAATAATTTCCTTAGCTTTTTTAAGGTGTTTAAGAGTTTCTGCAGCATCAACGTTCTGCCAACAAATTTTATCCTTATCGAGCTTCGGTTCCCTCTCCGCGTCAAACTCTCTTGCTATGAGCTTACGCCTTTCTTCCATAGGCAACAGGTTAACATGTTGCCTGTTCACCCATTCTAATTTTTTTTCATCGAACACCGCTCCGGCCTTGTGAATTCGAGAAAGATCAAAAGCTCTAATAAGTTCTTCCAAAGTAAAAATCTCTTGTTCTGTGCCAGAATTCCAACCGAGAAGTGCGAGGTAGTTTAGAATCGCTTGCGGTAAAAACCCTCGCTTCCTGTACTCATCTACCGATGTGGCTCCGTAGCGTTTGGACAGCTTTGATCGGTCTGGAGAGAGAATAAGCGGTATGTGGGCGTACAGAGGCCGCTTAGCCCCTATCGCTTCTTGAATCAGAATATGTCGGGGCGTGCTAGAGAGGATGTCCTCCCCCCTGATTACATGGGTTATGCCCATCTCGTGATCATCTATCACTACCGCGAGGTGATAAAGTGGTTCTTCTGGACTTTTGGCTACGACAATGTCTCCAAGTTCGGTCGTATCAAATTGGACTTCTCCCCGCACTATATCTTGGAATACAATTTTTTTATTGGGATTTTTAAGCCTTATAACTTCACTTCTTTGTCCCTCTTTTTGAGGTTCCTCCCTGGACACATAGGCCGAACCGTTATTCAACATTTTTTTCACATAACTCTTATATATGTCTTGCCTCTCTGATTGTCGAAAGAATTGGTCGTAATCCAACCCGAGCCATTTCAGTGTCTCGATAATATTGTCTTCATATTCTCTTTTTGATCGCTCATCGTTAGTATCCTCACTACGAAATATAAAAGTGCCTCCATACTTACGTGCAAAAAGAAAGTTGAATAACGTCGTACGGGCACTACCTAAGTGAAAATAGCCCGTCGGCGACGGCGCCATTCTAACTACCACCTTCCCCTTTATCTCTTCCATAACCCCATTTTAGCATTAAAGTGGACCTCTACCTTCTCTGCTAGTTCCGCAAGGCAAGGCCTTGTAGTATCGATTTTTGTGGTGTAATTCAGTCCGCTCTATTTCTCTATTTCGTGCCCGAGAGCAATTTTCAGAATCTCCTCGGCCACCTGGCGCGCGGCATCCGGCTTATAAAACGCCTTGGCGGCGGCTTTCATCTTTTCCCGCTCGGTCGTGTTGGTCATTAGGCGTTCGATTTCCGAAGCCAGAATGTTGGCGGTCAGATTATTTTCTTCTATCACCTCGCAGGCGCCGGCGCGAGCGTAGGCGAAAGCGTTGGTATGCTGGTCCCGACTGATTTTTTCGCTGATGGGAATAATAATCGACGGCGTACCCCACGCCGCGATTTCGAAGATGGTGGAACCGGCGCGCGAGACTACCACCGAAGCCACGCCGGCGGCCATGCGTAAAGCCAGCACGTTTAGATAATCAAACGGCTTATATCTGTCTTGATAAGGAGAGTTGAGGAGCACCGCCTCGCCGGTAGCTTTAACCTCTTCGATATTATGCTTACCGGTCTGATGAATGATCTCGTATTTCTCGATCAAATCTTTGAGTCCTTCGAGCAGCGTGTCGTTAATTTTCTGCGCTCCCTGCGAGCCGCCCAGTACCAAGACTACCGGTACGTTTTCTTCAATCTTCAGAAATTCGCGCGCGCCGGAGGTAATGGGCACCGCGACATCTTTACGTACCGGCTGACCGGTATAAGCCACCTTGCCGGCCGGAAAATATTTCGCGGCCTCTTTGTAAGAAACGGCGACAATGTCGGCAAATTTACCCGCCCATAAGTTGACCCTGCCCGGCACTGTGTCAGATTCATGAATGACGGTTGGGATACCGAGGAGCCACGCCGACACCAGCACCGGGAAACTGGCGTATCCGCCCTTGCCGAAAACGACATCCGGATAGAGCCTGTAGACTTGATAGATGGATACCAGAATCCCCCACCCCGTTTTGAATAGATCGAAGAAATTTGGCAAAAAAATCCACCAGTGGGTGGAGCGACGCAATTTGCCCGCGCTATTTTTCTTGTATGTAACACCATTTTCGAAAAGGATACCGGGGTTGTAAGGGGTGGGAGACATGTAAAAAAGATCGAGTCCGAGGAGTCTTTTTTCTTTCGCCAGATTATTGAGTTCTTCGGCAATGGAAACTATCGGATAGAAGTGTCCGCCAGTGCCGCCGCCAGTGAAGAGAATGCGCATGATTTAGGATTTAAGAGACTCGACTCCGAGAGATAGAGAGCACGATACCCACTTCCAGAAGGGTGATGAAAAGGGAGGTGCCGCCGTGAGAAACAAACGGCAAGGTAATGCCTGACAACGGAATCACTCCAAGCATGGCGCCGATATTGACGAATGCCTGGGAGGTAATCATTATAACAATTCCGACCACGGTGAGTCTACCGAAAACATTGGAGGTCACTGAAGCGATTTTCATGCCCCGGGTAGCAAAAAGCATAAAGAGTATCAGCAAAAAAACCGAACCGACAAAGCCAAACTCTTCGGCAGCCACGGCGAAGACGGAGTCCCCGACTGGTTCCGGCAGATAGGTAAATTTCTGCACGCTCTGGCCAAAGCCGCGACCGAAGAGTCCGCCTGAACCAACGGCGATGAGAGATTGCTGAACTTGGTAACTGGCCCCCTGGGCGTCTACTTGCGTGTTAAAAAAAGTGGTCACGCGTTGCATGATGTAGGGCCGCGCGAAAGCCAGGAGCACGAACCCTATGGCGCCGGCGAGTATAATCGTAAAGACATAACGCCACTTCCCTTCCGCGACCAGAAACATTGCCACGCCGGCAAAAACAATCAGGACAAGATTATCGGTATCCGGCTGATTCAGGAGGAGCGTGGCCGAGATCGTGAAGAGCACTAAAAGCGGTAGAAAACCCCACTGGAAAGTTTTCATTTTCTCCTTGACGCCGGCCGACCAAGCCGCAAAATATATGATAAAAGCCAGTTTCAAAACTTCGGAAGTCTGGAGAGAAATAAGACCGAACTTAATCCAACGCCGTGCTCCGGCGTGTTCGAAGCCGACGCCGGGTATCAACACTAAGATATTGAGAATGATGGCGCCGAAGAGAAGCCAGAGAGCATATTTCTTCCATATTCTGAAATCAGAACGGGCGCAGACAATTAGGGCGATCATACCCATGAAGAGTCCGAACACCGTCTGGGAGAAGGCGATGCTAGCATAATTCGAACTCTCCTTAGCCAAAAGAGCGAGAGAGGCCGAGCTGAAGATAAAAAAGCCAGCCACCATCAAAATGATGGAGATAAGTAAAAACGGCTTATCTATCTTCCTGCCAGCCGCCATAATTACCGCCGATTATAACATTAACTGACGAGAACCAGAATGATGCCAGTGATGGCACAGATAATGGAGACAATCCAGTAGCGCATGACTACCTTTTCCCTTGACCAGCCGATGGCTTGGAAATGATGGTGCAGAGGCGCTACTTTGAAAACTCTGCGTTTATTAAAATATTTATAGGAAACTATCTGAATGATAACCGAGAACGAAGTCGCCACGAGTGGCAAAGCGATAATCGGCAAGAGCAGTACCGAGTCCGTCAAGAAAGCGATAACCGAAAGCACGACGGTAAGCGCGAGCATGCCGGTCTCGCCCATGTAGAAACGCGCCGGCGGAACATTGAACCACAGAAAAGCGAGGATTCCGCCGGCCAGAGCGCCGGAGAGAGCGGAGATGTCTATCTGATTGTTGATGAACGCGATGACGGAGAAAGCGGAGAAGACAGATGCCAGTACTCCTCCGGAAAGGCCGTCCAGACCGTCAATAACAGATGTGGAAAAGGTAGCGAGCATCACCATAATAAAAAAGGGAATGAAGAGAATCCCCAGCTCGAGACTGCCGTTGAAAGGCAGGCCGATGGAGCTGTAGTCTAGTTTGTAATAGAACCACAGACTAATGACAATGCCAATAAGCGTCACTAGCATGACTTTGACCTTGCGATAGACCAAAGCATCTTCGGCATAAGCGCCCCGGCCGGAGATTTGGAGCATATCGTCAGCAAGTCCCACAAAGGCGGCGAGAAAGAAAGCCCCGAGCGGCACCAAAGTCTGGCTTCTCGAGAAGAAGTTGAGTTTGACAAAAAGGTCGGATGGGAACACGAGTGAGAGAAAGTAAATGATACAGACGGTAAAGAGCACCGAAGCCCAGATGATCACGCCACCGATACGCGGCGTGCTTACTTCGGACGAGGTGTTGTGAATGTGATTGAAAGTGGCCGAAGTATCCGCCTCCACTCTCGGCTTCTTCTTCCACATTTGGTAACGATAAAAATATCTGGAGAAAAAAGGCGTGATGCCGATACCGATAAAAAACGTCAGCACCGTCGGAAAAATGATTTTAATGATATCCATTAGTGTGGTCGACGCTCAATAAAGATATTGTACCAGATGGCCAGCATCAGGAGGAGATATATTTTCCTGGCGTGATCGCGCTTCCGTGCCGTGTGTTCCATGATGAGTTTCTTGATAAAGGCGGTGTCCATATGGCTCTGAATATACGCGTTGCCAAGAATGGTCTCATACACCTCGGTCCGGTTGCCGTCCAACCATGCACTGACGGGCGTCGGGAAACCGAGTTTCCTTCTGGTACGCACCGATTCCGGTAGAACTTTTTTGAACGCTTCCCGCAATAGATATTTGGTAACGCCACCTCGCCACTTGAACCGATTCGGCAAAGTGGCGGCCAGTTTGGCCACTTCCACATCAAGAAACGGCACCCTCAACTCGAGTGAATGCGCCATAGTCATTTTATCCGCCTTAGCCAGAATATCCCCCACCAGCCAGGTGTTAATGTCAATGTACTGCATTTTGGTCGAGTCACTCAAGTCCGTAACCCTGCCATAAAGCCCGGCCAACCTAGTGTCAAAGACCGTCTTTGACATATCTGATTTCCATAATTTGCTGATTTCAGCCAGTTTGAAAACGCTCGCGTTGCCTATGTACCAATCTTCCAGCTTAGAGAACGCCCGTTTGGCGTAATTGCTGCCCCTAAATGGCATCCTGGCAAGGGCTTGGAGCATAACGCGTGGTAACCAGGAAATCCATCGGCGAGCAAAGGGCTCTAGGTAAATATTATAGCCGCCAAAGAGCTCATCCGAACCTTCCCCCGAGAGCACCACTTTGACGTGTTTGGCCGCCTCCCGAGCGAGGAAGTAGAGCCCAAGAGCCGACGGGTCGGCCACCGGTTCATCGAAGTGCCACAGGGCTTTAGGCAGAGCTTCGAAATACTCCTCGGCACCGACAGTGATTTCATGGTGGAGAGTACCAAGCGGTTTGGCAGTCTCCAGCGCTTCCCTACCCTCACTCAATTCACCGGCCGGCGAATCAAAGCCGACGGTGAATGTTTTGATTTTTTTGTCACCCCTGATTTTCTGCATAAGAAAGGCAATAATGGACGAATCGATACCGCCGGAGAGAAACGAGCCGACCGGCACATCCGCGATCATATGGTGAGCGACCGAATCTTTCATCGTCTCAAAAATTTTCTGTTTCGTCGCTTCTTCATCGACCGAATTATCTTGTTTAAATTCAAACCGCCAGTATCTTTTCAGCTCCGCCGCGCCGGTCTTCGCGTCAATAGTCATGTAGTGAGCCGGCGGAAGCTTAAAAACATTTTTGAAAAAGGTTTCTGCCAAGGGGTTATACTGGAAAGAAAGATAGTGGCACACCGCCGTTTCATTCACTTCCGGCGTGAATTCGGAGAGAGTCAGAAAACTTTTTATCTCCGAAGAAAACGCGCCAACGTGATTACCCTTTTTCCAATAATAAAGGGGCTTGATGCCGAAGAAATCGCGGGCGAGAATCAGTTGTTTTGATTGCTTGTCATAAATGGCGAGAGCAAACATCCCCCGCAGACTCTGGAACGCTTCAAAGCCATGCACCTCGTACATGCGGAGGACCACCTCCGTATCACTTTCCGTCTGGAAACGCTGACCGGCTTGCAAAAGTTCTGCACGCAGTGCCTGGTAGTTATAAATCTCTCCGTTGAAAAAAATTACGAACCTGTCATCGGCTGAAGCGATTGGTTGCTTGCCGCGAGCCAGGTCGATAATCGCAAGTCGTCTCATACCGAGAGCAACAACCTCATCGGCAAAATAACCTTCATCATCCGGCCCGCGATGATGAAGAGCGCGAGTCATCCGCTTGATGACTTCCGGCCCGCTTGGCTCCAGGATGCCTGCTATGCCACACATGATTTAGTTATTGATTATGTACTCCATGACTGCTTTGATTAGAATCCGAGCATCGGCGAAACGACCGTTTTCAGTAGACCCAAGTATCGAGACGACGATTGGCCGGCCCAATTCCGGATCAAAAATAAAAACCAGATTGCCTCCGGCCGTGTTGGTAAAGCCGGTTTTGGAAGCTAGGAGTCCCGGTATTTCGGCGGCAATGCTGTTAGTATTGGTAGCCATATGCGGACGATTATCCAGGGACTTGAGTGTGGCGTGCGTCTCTCTGGTCGCTTGAAATAGCTCGGGATGATGCCCGAGCGCATACGCCAAGAGCGTGCCCATGTCTTTGGCTGTGCCATAGGCGCCGCCTTTCACTTCCGACCCGCCAACCTGTCCCACCGATGTGGAAGCGATAGACAAGTCCAGCCCGGTTTCGTTCCCAAAATACGTATTTTTGAGTCCCAATTCACCGGCCTTGCGATTCATCGCTCCCACAAAATCATTAAGAATTTCTTCGGTAGTGGCATTGGCTTTTGAAAGCGCTCCGAGAGTGAGCGCCACCGCCCGCATGCCGTCGTTAGAAGAGGTGATGAGAGAGAAATCCAGCAGGTCCTTAAGCCGCCACTTTTCCCCCTTATAGAGACCGCTGTCTCCTTCAGCTCGCAGCGCCTCGCCGCTGATAGTGACTACGCCGTAGAGAGGGCTGGCTTCTTCGGCGACTAAAGCCGACATCATCTTAGTCAGAGAGGCCAGAGGCAAGCGGACATGCTCATTTTTGGCAAACAAAATAGTTTGAGCGCGAACATCATAGACGTAAGTGGCCTTGGCTTCGAGGGTCACAGTCGGAAATGGTTTAGTATCTGTATCTTTCGGAGATGAGACATCCTTTCTCTCTATCTTCAGACCGAGCACAACCGAGAGCACAAGAAAAACCGAAAGGACAACAGCAAGAATAAGAAAGGATCTTATTTCAGAATCTGGGGCGGTAGTCGGTTGATTATCCATTTTGTTCTGCTAGTGAAGTCTCGGAAAACTCCTCGAGCTTCTGGAATGCGTTTTCGTATTCCGGTAAATCCTCGCGACTGGTCACGCCGAGATGTTCCAGTAGTTTGAGAGTCACTTGGTAGCTGTAACTCCTGCCCGCTCGGCTTGCCTCGTCAGTAGAAGCCGGCGGATCACCGGCGCGCTCAATCAACCCTCGTATCAAGAGAGACCGCAGGATGAAACCGGAATTAACTCCACGGATATGGTCAATCTCGCGGCGCGAAATCGGACCCTTGTAGAGTATGACAGCCAGCGTCTCGAGACTAGCCTTACTAAGTTCTCCGCTTAGTTCAGCCTTCTGCAGTTCAAGCATAAGTCCGCTGGCATCTGGGTGAGTACCGAGACTGACAAACTCGCCGTCCGAGACCAATACAATTCCGTGATTTTTATAAGAGTCTTTGAGATCCGAGAGTGCCAACTTAATATCCTCTGGCTTCTCTTGGAGAATCTTGGCAAGCTCGGAAATGGAGATAGGCTCATTTTTGAAAAAGAGCACTGATTCAATTTTGGATTCGAGGTGAAGCATAGTTCGATAAACTCACTACAAGTATATTGGCGTACCGACAGCCGCACTCTCCATATTAATTTCTCCCCGGCCTTCCTGTATCACGCGAATAGCGCCCCGTTTAACAAGCTCGAGCATCGCGAGGAAACCGACAATGATGGAAACTTTTTGTTCATAAGTCATGGCCTCCCTGGCGCCCGGTCCCCTAGACAGGCCGTGGAACTCTCTGAAATTGACTTTGCTTGTCTTCGAGATTCTCTTCGAGAGTTTTTCTATCATTTCCTCGAGACTGATGACTTTCTTAATGGTCGCTTTGGGTATAGACTCTTTCCTCGGCAGGAATGCTATCACCCTCTCGAGGGCCAGCAAAAGATTTCTGGTATCCGTATGGCGGTCGGGCGAGAAAACCACGGTGGGATTTTTACTCGGAATTTTCTCGAAGATGACCTTTTCCCCGTAGATACCTTTTAGGCCCGCGGCCAGCTCTTTTACTTTAGCATAGAGCGCCAGCCTGTTCTCCAAATCGTGAATGCTGTCCTCCTCTTCGAGAGTAAGGTTGAACATCGGCAGAAGCGACCTGGACTTGATGAGCATCAAGGTCGAGGCTACGACGATGAATTCGGCTGACTCCCCCATCGGAAACTCCTCATGCTCCTCAATATAATGGATGAAGTCATCCGTAACTTGAGACAATGAAACATCATTGACAAAAAGCTTTCTCTTAATCACTAAGTCGAGAAGAAGGTCCAGAGGACCCTCGAACACCTCTGTTTTGACAGTATATTGAGCTTTATCCATCATGGATTCAGTCTCTTAACATCTCGCGGGAGATACGTCGCTTCACGGACGTTGGAGAGGTCAAGGATTTTCATAATGAAGCGACCCGGGCCGATACCGGCTCCGCCATGAGGCGGACAGCCGTAGCGGAAGAAGTTCAGATAATCTTTGAGCGGCTCAAGATCCAGATTTTTTTCCTTGGCCTGTTTTTCAAGAATTTCCGGTCGATGCTCGCGTTGAGCCAGAGTGGTCACTTCAATGCCGCGATACAATAAGTCCGCCCTTCGACTCTTGTCGGAACCTTCTTCCAGTCGCATATGATAAAAAGCGCTTTTAGACTTGTGATAATCGGTGAGAAAGACGAATTCGTGCTTGTGCTCTTTAAGCACATACTCCGATATTGCCTTTTCTTCTTCCGGAGAAAGATCGTGTTCCTCCGGGCCTGTTATACCCGCTTGGACAAGAATCTTTTTGGCCTCCACCATCGAAATCCTTGGAAATGGTTGAGTTGGCGCGACAATATTTAAATCAGAAAATTTATCCAAAAGTTGTTGGAAGCCGGCGATAATCATCCCCTCTTCCGCGTCCATGACATCGTGATGATTCTCGATGTAAGAAATCTCGAAGTCCCAGCCGGTAAACTCGGTGAGGTGGCGGGTAGTGAAGGACGGCTCGGCGCGAAACACGGGAGACATCATGAAAACTTTTTCGAAACCAGAGGCCATAGCCATTTGTTTATAGAATTGGGGAGACTGCGCTAAGTACGCCTTACGATCGAAGTAATTAACTTCAAAGACCTCCGCTCCACTCTCGGAAGGAGTAGACATGAAGGCAGGTGGATAAAGTTGTATAAACTTATGCTCGTCCCAATACTGGCGCCAACCCTTCTCAAACTCCGTCCAGACTTTAAATATCTTTGCTTTCTCCGGCTTCCTCAAATCGAGCCAACGATAATCAAACCGTATGGGCGCCTCTGTCTCTTCTCCGCCCTTGATTACTACCGGTATCGGCAATTCCGGTTTCGCCCTTGAGAGTATCTCGATTTTAATCGGATGCATTTCCTCGCCCCCAGGCGCGTTTGGCTCTTTCTTCATTTCTCCGGTCGCTCTGATCACTGATTCAAGGGAAAGGTTCTTGGCCGTTTCAAATTCCGGGTTGTCTATTGTAACCACCACCTGCGTTAATCCTTTAAGATTGCGCACGATTATAAAAATAATCTTCGACTGCACCCTTAGTGTTTGTACGAATCCTTGGATCATTTCAATATAATTTTAAACCAACCGCCTCGCGAACTTTTCCCATTTTTTCTTCAGCTCTTTGCCGAGCCCTTTCTCCCCCATCTTTGAGTATCTTGAGTACCATCTCCTTGTTCTCAGCCAACTCTTCTCTCTTCTCTCGCATTGGTCCGATAAACTTCTTAAGATCTTCGATAAGCGCTTCCTTTAGCTCTTTATATTTACCTTTCTTTTCTTCATATAATTTATCCAGAGAATCTTTATCTAGAAGCAGAGAGTGAATAGCATAAACATTCTCCGGCCTTTCACCAGATGAATCGGTCACAATGCTCATTACGGCTTTAGTGATTTCCTCATCTGTTGCAAAGAGTTCGATGGTGTTGCCATAACTCTTGCTCATTTTCCTTCCATCTGTACCCGGCACTATCGCTACCTGTGCAAGAATTAAAGGCTCTGGCAATTTGAAAGTCTCACCGAAGATGCGATTGAATTTCTCCGCCGTATCACGGGCAATCTCAACGTGCTGTTTCT
>Ga0209542_10004462_pt1 | contig 28829 bp, 21 predicted proteins | sample RifCSPhighO2_01_FD_184028 | JGI IMG/M metagenome (GOLD analysis project Ga0209542, IMG submission 184028) | Soil microbial communities from Rifle, Colorado - Rifle CSP2_plank highO2_0.1 (SPAdes) (version 2) | ecosystem: Environmental > Terrestrial > Deep subsurface > Rock core/Sediment ...
TAACTTTGCTGCTTCCAGCAAAGTATCCGCTCCCTTCCACTCAAAAAGATGTCCGCTGTACATAACGATATGATTATTCAACGGTAGACTAACTTTAGTCCTAGCTTCTTCTCTGGAAATATTTATTTCAAACTCTGCCAAATCAACACCATCTGGAGCTACCAATATCTTTTCCTCCTTAAAACCCATTTTTATAAAATCGTCTTTCAGGTGCTTGGTAATAACTATGATTTTAAAATTTTTATTTTTAAACCTTCTGTAAAAAAACTTACGTAAGTTTGAAAAGCGATGAGCTTCAAAAACTAAATTCTTTTTGAAAAAACTTAAAAAATAAAGAGGCCATTCATCACGGGAATAGATAATATCAGCCTTTTGATTAAGGGCATAAAAACACAGAAGAAGGGCTGAAATTACTTCTTTGATATTTACGGCAACCCTATCAAGCCCTCCGGGTAAATAAAAATCTGGAGCGTAGATTCTCTTAATTCGAAAATTGTCCCTTACGTCATAATAGATAGAAATACTGTCGGTGCGTGGATTTTTACGGCGAGGCATAACCAATTCCAGATTAACGCCCAAATCAGAAAATGCTTCGCACGTTTTGGCAATTTGTATACCATATGCCCTTTCTGTCGGCATTCTTAGATTGGATAAATAAATTAGTTTCATTTTTTACTAAAAACATAATAGGTATAAGATTCAAATAGGGAGATCATCATTCGTCCACCATATTTACTACCGAACAGTCCGGAAAATTCAAAGCCTATTTTCCTCAAATTCCTTATCTCGGAACCGACCGAACCGAAATAGGTTAAGAGTGGTCCGAATTTTTGATTATCCCAACGATAACCTGAAAACAACCTTCCGGCAATCAAATTTTTAATAAACTCCCTCAGCCTAACTCGGCCAACGGGTAACCGGAAACGATTATGTGAACTAAAGATAAAAAATCCTCCCTTTCTTAGAACACGTCTGACTTCAGTTAAGGCCCTGATTCTTTCTTCGTTGGGATATAAATAATCTAACCCATTAAAAGAAAAGATAACGGCATCAAAACCATCATCGGCAAAAGGCAACATCCGGGCATCGGCGACCCTGAAATCAATTAGCGGTAATCTTTCGTGTGCCATTTTAATCATTGACTCAGAATAATCAACACCGACAATTTTATCATCCAAGCGGAATAAATGGGCCGTGGTTCTGCCTGTACCACAACCGAGATCAAGAATATGCATGCCCTTTTTAAGATAGGCGTCTACAATCTTTTGTTCAGCCGGGAACAATCCGTCCTTCATGAACATTTTAACGGCTTGATCATTATTATATATTTGATTGTTTTTATCTTGTGTTTTATTAAACCCTTCTGATACGTTTTTTTTTACCCTCCAACTAGTTTTTATTTTTTTTAATCTTATTAGCCGTAAAACTAGATGCCTCTTTTTGCTCGCTATCCACGCATATAAATGCCTCCTCCAAGTACCTGACCGCATACCAAACAAGGGCACCATACGCGCCCCAAAACCAAGCTTAAAATGATTATGGGTCACATCACGATTAGCACTGCCGCCAAAATCAATGAAGTCCAATTTGTTGATCATCGCATACTGTATGGTCTCCCAATAAAGAAGGTTGTTTACGTACTGCGGCCAATACTCTTGCTTAGACAAGTTAAGCAAAAGACGAGCATTTCGGTCGCCACAGATAATAATATTGGCACCGGCGAGGATAGAATCTCTCCATAAGGTTATTACAATTAACCGGGTTTTAAAACACTTAAATAATTCTTGAAAAAATAGGTCTGACTTGGGCGGTGTACCATGACGCTTCATGTTCTCGTAATAAAGATCCAAAAGGTCCGGTAAGGTCTCCGCACCAGAATATTTAATAGTAAAGCCGGACGACTTGGCTCGTCTCAATTCATTGCGGGTCTTCTTGTCGAAACGCTTCATCAGGTCATCATCGGATTCATCGGATTTTATGTCAAAAACAAAGGTTGAGAACTTGTCCAGTAAAATACCGCTATCGCCGGGTTGCAATGATGGAAAGGCAAAACGAAATTGCACAAATGGAAGATTAAATTTATGACGTAACTCAATTACCTCATCCTGCCACAAAATAGTAATATCAGCATTTGCCCGATAAGGCTCTGTGTAATCCCGATGAGATATAAATATTTCATTATCGGAATACTGTACCGGAACCGCAGCATAAAGCTTGCCGTCCCGGTTATACCAAACACCTATGCCAGAATGCAAACCGTAATACCTCTCCTTAAAAAGAGCGTACTCCGGTAAATATGTTATATCCGGCAAAACTGGTAAGATTTGCCTTACAGAGTCAGCAGATATAAATTTAAAGGTTTGTTCCATACTCAAATATGTAACCTAAATCTCAACATGGTAGTATGCTGACCTATCGCTTGTCTAGGCAATAAAAAAATATCATTACTGGAACCGGCAAATCCTGGGGAAACCGTCACTGCCGCATCAAAATATTTCTTTGCAAGCTGAACATCTCTCTGTGTGTGGTCCCCAAACGGATATGCAAAAATATGACCCTGAACAGAAAGATGAGACTTGATTGTCTCTTGTGAGTCTTTTAGTTCTGCTTCGGCTTCCATATCCGACAAATAAGAAAGCCTGGTGTGTTTTACAGTATGGGGCTGAAATTCAATAAGCCCAGAATTGTGCATCTCTTTTATTTGTGACCGTGAAAGCATAGTGTGTTGCACTCCCCGTTTATTGGTAAGTTTGGAATCGATTAAATTGGTTATAATAAAAATAGTAGCAGGAAAACCAAATTCTCGAAGTATGGGCAATGCTTCAATATAGTTATCGGCATAGCCATCATCAAATGTAAGTACCACCGTTTTGGAAGCAATTATATGGCCATTTTTAAGAGATGAGACCACCTGACTCAACCTAACAACATTGTAGTTGTGATCCTTTAGCCATTTCATTTGCCTTCTAAACATATCGACACCAAGTGACTCCGGCCCGTTACCCACAGTATGATACATCAGGATTGCCGCTGATTTTGAATTCAAAACCTTCCGGCTCATAAAACGGAGTATATCTGCAAGCAGTGCTTTATATAACTTAAGCCTTCTTTTAACTTTTGTGATAAACATGAAACATTATAAAGTCAAAATTTCTTTTAAAACCGAATCGACCTCTGTCTTCCAAAAAGGCATTACATAACCTTCAATTTGGGCTTTGTCGACATTAAGCCACATCTCTTTTGGTCTCTTGGCAATTTTACCCGACTTCGTCTCGTCAACTGATAATTCTGTTACGGTCCCGGAAAATTTAGGAAAGTTAGAAACAATTAATCTCCAAATATCAGCTTTATTGGCTATGTCTCTGCTTCCTAAATGCAAAATCCCGGTTTTAAAAGAGAACAGCAACTCACAAATAATTTGCGCGAGGGTGTTAGTGCTTATTGGATTTATCCTCACGTCTGTAAAAAGGTCAAATGATTGATTATTTTTAGCGGCATTAATAAACCACTGGATAAAACTGGGATGTTTACCGTAAGGCCGTATGCCAATGGGATTTACCCTTAGGACAAGCCCCTTCTCATACCCAAGAACCTCCCGTTCACCGCGAAGCTTCGTTTCCGCATAGTAATTTTGTGGCTCCGCGGGACTATCTTCCTTATAATTACCTCCGTCCCCGGAAAAAACCATTGGTGTGGAAATATAAATTAAGCCGGAATCCCAATGCCTTGCCAAATCAACAATGTTCTTAGTGCCAGTGCGGTTAACGGCAAAACATGTTTCTTTATTCTGTTCGCATTCGTCAACATCGGTCATTGCCGCACAATGAATAATGAAATCTATTTTCTGGAATCTCTCTGAGATTTTCCGGGTTTCTAAAAACGAGGAAACATCAAACCAGTCTTTCTCAATATTAAAACCCTTGCCACTTAATACTTCGCACAGTTTTAAACCAAGCATTCCGCTGGCTCCGGTTATTAAGATTATATTTTTTTTCATTACAATGAGTGCAAAAATCTTTCTAAACGCTCCGCTACCTTTTCGTGGCTTAAGTTTTCTAGAATGTATTTTCTGCCATTTTCGCCCATTAATCTCCTTCTGTCTGGATCTTGGCCCAAATCTATCATTGCTCTTGCCAGTGCCTCCGGGTTTTTAGGTTCAATTAATATCCCCGTCTTTCCATCTATTACCGCCTCACTGATTGCCCCGATATTAGTAGATATCACCGGCAACTCACTGGCTGATGCCTGTAAAATAGTCCATCCATATTGTTCCTCCCAATCTTTATACGGTTCGGACGGGTGAACCAGAACATCAACCGTACAAAATACTTTACCTAATTCACTATTTGGCATCCAATCTATAAAGGTCACCCTGCTGGTGAGATTTAGGTCTTTTACTAATGCCCTGGCATCATTCCAAAGTTTGCCTATACCAATCATGACCAAATGTGCTTCCGCCAACTTATTGGCGGTTTCCTCGAATGCTTTTATGGTCGTAAAAACACCCTTTCTCTCATCAAACACGGCACCAAACAGAAAAATAGTTTTACCCTCAAGATTATACTTTTTCCTGAAATCACTTTCCTGGCCCGGTTTAAATATTTCTATATCAACACCTGATTGAGGAATTATTTCTACCCGTGTATTCTCTTTAAAATATTGTTTGTTGACTTGGTATGCCTGTTTTGTTCCGCATAAAATTCCTGCACACATTTCAATATTTTTATTCAAGAACCATTCCGTTATTTTAAGCTTTAATCCGCTTAATCTTTTTTCATATGGAATATTCTGCCAAGTTAAAAAAACAGCTTTCAGTCCGAGTTTTATGCACAATCTGCCATAAAGGTAGCTGGTCAACAAATTAGGCTCACTTGACGACAATAAAACATCTCCCTTGGAAGCCATTTTTCTAAGAAAGTAACCGGTGCTTGGTATCCACCCTTTTAACATTCCCCTAATAAAGGGGTAGTTGGAATGATAGAAAGGAGCATTGGCAAAAAACATCTTAAATCCCGGCCTCTGTGTCGGTACAACAACAATCTTGCCGCCCCTTGCCTTCCATATTTTAGGCAGAATAAAAACTAGTTCCTCTTTGTGTTTAAAATAATCGAACATCCTTAAATGTCGATCATATGCATAAGTATAAGAATTAACAAAAATTTTCATTTTTCTAAAATAAAGAAATGGTGAAATGGGGAATCTGGGTTAATATAATCTTTCAAGATTTTTAGATCACTATCCCGTAAAATAGCTTTAATTTTTCTTAACGGATACCCGCGGCGTCCTATTTCCCAATAATGCTCTCCGTCAAATTCAAACTTATTCTTTAAAACTCCATGGAACTTCAAAAAAACGCTGATTTGTTTTATTAGCGGGACCTTAAATATCCAATAAAACGTGTATCCCCAATGTGGCAGTGACAAAAATACATAGCGCGAAGACACTCTTCTCATTTCAATTAAAGCTTTGTGGAAATTATCAAACGGCAAATGCTCTAAAACCTGAAAACACAAGACGGCATCGAAAGAATTGTCATCAAACGGAAGATCAACAACGCTCCCTACAACATCAGGCCTCCTCTCGGAATTAATATCTACGGAGGTAATATCTTTACCGGCTTTTTTTAGATAATCGTAGAGAAATCTATTCCCCACCCCAACTTCCAGTATCTTGGCCGGATTCATTGTAAAAATTTCTCTGATTTGATACCAATAGCTCATCCAACGATGTTTGTGGTCGTATGATTTTAATTCAAAATTTTCTTTAGACATATAGTGAGTATAGTTTATTTATTAAATTCTGCAATTTATGATTCTCGGATACTGATTGAACCAGAAAATCGCTTATTTCTTTTTTATTTTCTAAAGAAAGTTTATTTAAGGAAATTATTTTATCAGCCAAATTCCCGGATTCACGATATCCGAAAATAAGTTTATCGGCATAGTTACCAAAGTATTTCTTATTTATTGTGTTAGATGTAAGCGTCAAACACCCCGAGGCCATAGCTTCCAAAATCGTTTTATCTATTCCGCCCTCCGGGGTTAGGCCAATAACGATATCTGATTTTTTGTAATAATCGGCAATATTATTATGGGGCACAAATCCCACAAACCGGACAGCGCCACCTAAATTAAGTTTTTCTTTCAATAGTTTTAGAGATTCAAAATATGGAAAATCGGGAGGCATAACTGGCCGTCCGACTATTTCAATATTAAAATTAATGCCCTTATCTTTAAGAATTTTAGCTGCGTGAAGAAGGGTCTCATAATCTTTGATTTTAGATATTCTCCCCACACTTAAAATTTTAACTACTCCGTCTGTCCAATTCCTGTCTGTTCTGAATTCTTCTGTATTAATGCCGTGTCCGGTTTCTATTATTTTTTTACTTTTAAATCCGACTAAGCTTTCTTTGGCTGCAGTAACAATTTTATAGCATAGCTTCTCAGCTATTTTAAGTTTCACGGTTATTGAACGATGCAGATACCATAGAATAATTTTCTTTCTAAACATCCAGGCCACCGGCCAAGAGGCTATCACGAACGTTGCTGATGTGTGAGCAAAAATCCCGCTAGATTTGGGAACCAGTTGAAATAAATATTTATAAAAACTAAATGCCATAGCAATTTTTGAATTGCCTTTTTCTTTGCCAAGAGAATAAACGAAAACATTCTCCGGTAATTGGTAACTGCCTTTTGCTAGTGTGATTACAAACACCCGGTCAAAATATTTAGAAAATTCTTTTATCCATTCAACAAAAAAACCGAGGATATCATCTTCTACGTTTACTTCTCGAGTAATTATTAATAAATTCATTATACGAATATGCTAATTTTATGCGAATCTACGAATTGCAAATATTAAACATTCGAATTCAAAATTCTTCGTGGTTTAAGATATTTATCTCTAAAATTAACTAAAAGCCCTAATTTCAAATTCAAAGAATTCAAATATCTTCTTACTTGGTAATATTCTTCTCGCCCAATAATTCTCTTTGCCTTTAATTCTAAAAGTATCTTATTCTCAACTAAAAAATCGGCGATGTTTCTTCTGTCTTGTTCTCCGTCAAATAACTTAGGCAATTCTTTCTCTCTTTCGTATATTAAATTATTATCTTTAAGCAGTTTTTCTATGGCGTCTCCATATTGCCTTTCATTACAAAATCGCCCTAAATTATTTTGAACATCAAAAAGAATACCTCCTATTTTATAAGAAAGTTCGGGATAAACAATTTTTTCTTTATTCGCAATTTGCATAATTAGCATTACATTCGCACATTAGCATATTTTTTCAACTGTTCGGCATAATTTTTTATCGCCTCTTTCCTCTCAAATTGTTTGGCAATCTCAAGACCGCTATAGCTGTATCTTTGGTACCTATCTGGATCGTTTAAAAGCTCTGACACCTTCCGGGCTATATCTTCGGCTTCCCAAGCTATTATCTCGCCTCCACGGCCATTTTTGAGCAAATCAGACACTATCCCGACTGGAGTGGCTAAAATAGGTACTCCGCAGGCCATGGCCTCCACAATCACCCTCGGCCCGCCTTCGTTATAAGATGGCATGACAAGAATCTTTGATTCATTTAACAACTGTGCAATTTCCAAAGAATCTTTGGCTCGGCCATAGAAAATAATATTATTTTCCAACTTTAAACTTTTAACCTTAAATTTTAAATTTTCTTTAAGCGGCCCGTCGCCAACAATCAAAACTTTTAATTTTTCACTTTTAACCTTCAACCTGCTTACTGCCTCCAGCAATAAGTTAATCCCTTTGTTTTCAACTAACCTGCCAACAAATATCAGGTCATATTTCTTGGGTAAATCCATTGACCTGAAGACCAACAAGTCAACATAGGCCGATGGGATATGTATTATTTTTTCTCTGGGTACGCCGGCTTTAATAAGAAAATCCGGCGTTTCTTTCTGATTAACCACCCTAACCGCCTTGGCCCTTCTTACATCAAAGCGAACAAACAAACTCATCAACCGCCTATATATTTTTTCCTTGGTATTTCCCGCCTTGGGATAACCGGGAATATGATGAATTTCCAGAACATAGGATATCTTGGTAAAAACAGAAACAATCCACGCTCCAATCCCGTTATAAAAAGGCGGGAAATCATGAACCGTCATTAAATCAAATTTAACTTCCCGGTTAAGTTTTAATATTTTATAAATAAAAAATAGGGGATGAAAAAAAAGAGGTAATGGCGAAGAATGGATAAAAACATTTCCAAAAAGATTTTTTACAGGATTATTAATTTGAGGAACTACAATATCAATTCTGTCCCAGTATTTATGGAACTCTTCTAAGGTATAGTAAAAAGCGCCCTTTTTATCCGAAGCTAAGTCTTTCGCACTACCAATTCCCGTTACCATCAAAAGTTTTGCCATATTATTTTATCAGAACCTTAACGGTTTCTTCAAACATTTTTTCGGAACTGAATTTCTCTGCCGTTTTTTTGCCTTCTTTCTTAAATTCTTCCCGCAATTCAGGATTTTGCCAAAGCGATTTAATAGCTTCTACGAGATTAAACTCGTCTTGGTATTTGACCATAAAACCATTTTCTCCTTGCCGTATAATTTCTTTATTTCCTCCTACGGCTGTTGTAATAATAGGCACACCAGCGGTCATGGCTTCCAGTATCTGGTGAGAAAATCCTTCATAACCGGTATTTAAAACGAACATATCGGCAGCAGCCATGTAAATTGCCAATTCTTCTTGGGTCTTCTGGCCAACTAAGTACACCTTATTCCCCAAACCAAGATTACGAATCATAGACTCCAACATTTTCCTGTCCGGACCATCACCCACAATTATCAAGCGAAATGCTTGGTTTATCTCAAGAATACTGGGCATTATTTTAATAAGCATTCTAAAACCTTTCCAAGGAACCAATCGGCCAGCCGACAAAACCAAGTGGCCAAATATGCCAATTTTTCTTCTGGCCTCTTCTTTGCTTAATTCTGAAGGTTTAAAATCCACTCCGTTATAAATTACTTTTATCTTGTCTTTAGGAATTCCCCAACCACGAACAATCCCAGCCAAATATTCAGAGGGCACAATAATACCATCGGCATTTTTACATACTTGAACTTGAATATTATGTAAAAACCCGATCCAGCCGGTTTTTTTAGATTTTTGAAAATCATCTATCAGAAGACTGCTTTTGTTTTTCTCTATAGCAACTTGCCAAGCATAATCCCCAGCTATTCTAAGACAAAACTTCTTTCTAAAAAATCTTGCCCCAACTAAAGACGGGATTGCACCGCTCAAAGAGCTGATGGAATATACAACATCACTATTTTTACAGGCAAAGAAAACTTTTAAGCCATACGAAGCGTGTTTAAAAAACCAAAAATTCTTTTTCCAAACCCGATTTACCTTAAACAGATAATCTTTATCCTGCTTAAATTTTCTGACCGACGAGTATGTAATAATTTTAACCTCATAATCTTTTGAAAGTCGTTGAGCCAAAGTTCTGGCATACGAAGCCGGCCCGCCTATGTCGGGAGGATAGATGCCTGTTACGATTAAAACGCGTTGCATTTTCATAAATTTCTAATTGCTCTAATTGACCTAATTATTCTAATCAAATCCCAATTTCTAAATCCCAATATCTGAAATGGTTGTTTTTGGATATTCAGTTGTTGGGGTTTGGTCACTGATTAGGTTAATTAAAAATTAGGTTAATTAGGTTAATTTAAGATTTAATGTTTTACTTTCTCGTAAACATATTAAATCTGATTATGTGCCAAACAGCAGCTAAACCGTCCTTCCAATTAATCTTTTTGCCATCTTCGTAAGTTCTTCCTTTGTATGAAATGGGGACTTCAATAACCCTAAGGTTCATCTTTCCAATCCAAGCTGTCAATTCCGGATCAATGCCGAATCTTTTGGACTTAAGATGGGGATAAATTTTGTTTATTGCATCTTTAGAAAACACCTTATAGCAGGTATACATATCGGTAAGCCGAACACCGCTTAAAATGTTGGATATCTGATTTAATGCTTGGCTGACAAAGTAGCCATGTTTGTAAACAATGCTATTTTTGTTCCCTGATTCAAGAAAACGAGAGCCATAAACGACATCCGCCACTCCGTCCATAATCGGCTTAATCAGGGCCGGATAATCTTGAGGATTGTACTCTAAATCAGCATCTTGAATTAAAACAATATCCCCCGTCGCCTCCTCGAACCCTCTTTTTGTTGCTGAACCCTTGCCACTGTTTTTGTCCTGAAAAATCACCGCGTGGCGCCCAGCCATCGTTTTCAAAATTTCCCTTGTTCCGTCGGTTGATCCGTCATCAACTAAAATAATTTCTTTTTTTAACGGCAAATCAACCGCTTCAACAGCACTAATTAACTTCCGCAAAGTTCTTTCTTCGTTATAAACCGGAATGACGATACTTAATTTTAATTTATAATTAGGCGTATCCATATATTTCTCTGAATTTCCATGCGATAATGTTCCAATCATACTTATCTGCCACTAACTTTCTGCCGTTATCTATAATCTTTGTTCTCAACTCTCTGTCAGTCAGAAGCAGTTTTATTTTTTCGGCCAAATCATGCGGGTCGCCGACACTACAGAAAAGTCCTGTCTGTCCATCTTTCAGAAAATCAGGAATCCCACCAACAGCCGTACCTATTACCGGTAGTCCTACTGCCATCGCCTCAAGAAAGGCATTGCCAAGGCCCTCCGAAAGAGAGGGTCTTACAAAAACTTTGGCTTTGGCCAGATAACCAGCAACATTATCCGGGCTTTGAGAGCCAGCCAAAATAACCCGCTCTTCCAAATCTAAATCCTTAATGAGCCGTCTTAACTCTTTTTCAAGTGGCCCTGAGCCGACAATGATAAGTTTCGCGTCACTTATATCTCTTTTTAATATTGCCATTGCTTTAATAAGGTCCCCGACCCCATTCTTAGCTACTAAACGCGATACGGTAATAACAGTATTTTCATCAGAATTGGGCATGTGCCTAAATTTATCCAAATCTACTCCATTTGGTATTACACTTACAGATACTCTTGGGTTTTGAAATCTTACATATTGGGCAAGGTAGTTGCTGATTACCGTAACCTTATCCACCTTTTGAAATATGAGATATCTAAAAAATTTCATCAACCGCGGTTGACGACTTAAATCCTTCCCCTCCTGAACGGTTACAAAAAAACGGGGTTGGGGATAAATCCATTTTAATAACCATCCTCCTCCGGCTGCTTGTGATGCCTGATAGGCATGGACTATGTCGTATGGGCCGTGTTTGCGAATTAATTGAATTGATTTAAAAAAAACGGCTATTGGAAAAAAATTCTTGGGCAATAAAAAAGAAAACATGCTTAGCGAATTACCGACGCGATACACATTCACATTCCCTATTTTTTCGTATTCCGGAATATTTTTTGAGGGACGGGAGGTAATCAAATCAAAAACAATTCCAGGCAATCTGTCTGTTATGTTTTTTATGGCAAGTTCAGAACCGCCCACTTGCGGCAAATATGCCGTAGTGAGTATCAAAACCCTTTTATTGATTGATTTTTGTGCCATTTAATGCTATTATTTTGCCATAAATGACCACTGAAAGCAACATGCTCGGCAGAACCCACGGAAGCCTCAAAAAGAGGGTTTTATTCATAATTACGCAGTCGGAATTGGGCGGAGCCCAAAGATTCTTGTCTAATCTCGCTTCTCATCTGGATAGAGATGTTTATGAGTTCCTTGTAGCTGTCGGTTCAAGCGGTAATGGCGATTTTTTAAGGGTTATGAAAGCCGGAGGTATCCCCTGTCAAACCTTGAAGTTTCTTAAACGGGAACCGGCAATAAGCGACATACGAGCTATTTTTGAAATCCGAAGTTTAATAAAAAGTTATCGCCCTGATGTTTTATTTTTAAACAGTTCCAAAGCCGGATTTATCGGCTCTTTGGCATCCGTATTTCCAACAAGAATAAATGCCGTAAAAGTTATTTACAGAATAGGCGGATGGTCTTTTAACGATCCCTGGCCGAAATGGAAAAAATGGTTTTGGATTACCCTAGAGTGGTTTAGCGCAAAATGGAAAGATGTAATAATTGTTAACAATCAGCGCGATCTGGACCAAGCCAAAAAACTAAAAATAAAACCCAGACGGCAAACTGTTTTGATTCACAACGGCATTGAGGTTTATAAATTAGACCTTATGCAAAAGGAGGAAGCGCGTACAAAATTACTTGAAAGAGTTACTAAATTATCTGGAATAAATATTACGGCAAAAAACATAGTCGGCACAATCGCCAATTTTTATCCGACAAAAGGTTTGGAATATCTTGTTGGGGCTGCCGACCGTCTTAGCAACAATGAAGACCTTGCTTTTTTTATCATCGGCGATGGAGAATTAAGACCCGAACTGGAAAAAATGATACGAGAAAAAGGATTAGAGAAAAAAGTTTTTCTTTTAGGACAGATCCCCGACGCATATCGTTTCCTGCCGGCCTTTGATGTTTTTGTTCTCTCTTCAGTCAAAGAAGGCTTCCCTTGGGCTTTAATTGAGGCAATGGCGGCCAAATTACCGGTCATTGCTACCGATGTCGGAGCGATACCGGAAATAATTGACGATCACAAAAATGGCTTACTTATAAAACCCAAAGACCCCCTTGGGTTAGCTAATAAAATTAAAGAGATTTTAGAAAACGACCGCCTAAAAAATGAGCTTGGAATCCAAGCTCATCAGACAGTACTCTTTAAATTTGAGCTTGATAAAATGGTACAACAAATTGAAAATTTGTTGTAAGAAAAGCACAAAACACAGGAACCAAAGCACAAATAAATCACAAACGTGGATAAAGCACAAAACACAAACAAGTTACAGAGAACTGGAAGAACGAACATTTTTGTTTGCTAAGCGATGTCGAAATTATGTGAAAAATCTGCCAAAAACAATCTCAAACATTGAATATGGAAAACAACTTATAAGGTCGTCTGGTTCTCAAGCCGCTAATTATATAGAGGCCAACGAAGCATTGAGCAAAAAAGATTTTGTGCATAGAGTTAAAATTTGCAGAAAAGAAGCAAAAGAAAGTTGTTTGTGGTTAAATCTTGCTGAACCAGTGGATTCTGCTAAAAAAGAACAAGAATCGTTGATTCAGGAAGCAGAAGAACTACGCAAAATTTTCAGTTCAATACTGGTTAAAAGCAGTTAGGTTTGTGCTTTTTGTTTTTGTGTTTTAGGTTTTATTTGTGTTTTGTGAAATCTGTGCTTTGTGTTTTATGAATTAGGATTTACTTAGCAATTAGGTCAATTAGATCAATTTTTACTAATATTCTCTGCCAAGACTTCTAATAAATGCTCTGGCGTCGGGTTCAAAAGACGGGTCAACTTGAGCCGCTTTGCGCGCTATCGCCACAGCATCATCAATCCTGCCGAGATTAGCGTACGCTGTGGCCAGCGACGCGTAGTATTGGGGATTTTTAGAATTCAACGCAATAATGTTTTCATAAGCAATAGCGATTCGGGCAAAATCATTAGTTTTAAGATAAATATTTATTAATCTCAAATAATCTTGTTCATTTGGACTGTATCCATTTTCTATGGCTTTCTCCATATCTTTAACACCATTCATATTATCATTTTCAACTTTAGCTGCGCCTAAATACCATTGAGACACTCCCGCTTGAGGATTCAAATCTAGGGCCTTTTGAAATAACTCAATAGCTTTCGCATGGTCTTGCTTATTAAGATATGCTTGAGCTATTTCATAATAAGTCCTAATAAATGTCGGCGAAAGTTCAAGGGCCTTCATTGAATAAGCCAAGGCCCTATCATTGTATGGTGATTTCGGATCACCTTTACCAAGAAAAATATTTAATCGGGAACCATAAAGATATGGTAAGTAATCAACGGGGTTTTCTTTAATATTTTTATCTATTTCAGTTAAGGCATACCCATAAGCATCTTTTACCGATTTTTCCTTCAAACTGGGGCCACCCTCTCCTATCAAATATTGAGCAAATCGGTGTCTATACTCATACTTGCCGGGCACATTATAAGACAACGACTCTTTATATTTTGCCAAAGCGCCGTTAAAATCACTTGCCCATCCCCTAACAATAGCTCTGGTGGTAGCATAATTGGCCTTGGCGGGCAGAATATTTGTTTTATATATTAATACAGCCACCAAAACAATTAAAATCATTGCCACCGAATTAATGAGTGATTGGCTTGCTCTGGTCGGCTGGATAACGCTTGTTTCTTTTTTATCATCTGAATTCAGATAAGACACAAACCCCGCAATCGTAAAGAAAACGATAAAATTGGCCGAGGTGTCAAATATAAAAGAGTTGTGAATCATGTACGCAATAACCGCTGACATGAAGCCGGCACCATAAACAAGGTCATTATTTTTAATTAATTTTCTCAAAGAAACAAACAGTGCGATAAAAATATTCATGTAAGCCAAAAAACCAACAATCCCCATCGTTACAAGAATTTCAACAAACATATTATGAGCCCGGTCAAAAAGTGTCTCTGCGCCAATACCGGCAAAAAATTTAGGATTAAAATATTTTGAAAAGGGAATATTGAAATTTTCTGGCCCCCAACCTAAAAGAATGGTCTTCGGATTTTCGCTCCATCCTTTAAGTCCGGCCTGCCAAGCCCAGAAACGGGTTTGAACCGTAACCGAAGTAAATGATAAATTAGTTATCCTACTTAAATATCTGGAGTTTTTAACAAAAGAGGAATCATTAAACAGGAATGAGAAAACAATGAACAGAAATGCCAAACCCACAAAGGCCTTAAAAGCAATTTTTCCGATATAAGATTTTTTGTACCTCATCCATAAAAATGCAAAGACCATAAGCCCAATCGCATAACCCAAAACCGAACCTCTTACCGCAGTCATCAAAACAGCGATAGAAGTAGAGGCAAAAGCAAACAAATATCCTGTCTTGCGATTTTGGCTGTTTCCCAGCTTAAAATACATCGTCAAAGACAAAAATACGGCAAACAACTGATAGCCAGCAAACAAAGCCGCATTGCCGATAGTGCCAAATATCCTCTCTCGTCCGCCTGAACCAACAAAGAAATTTATGTCAGTTTTCTGCCCAAATCCATAGAATGCCGACAATACTCCCACAAAAATAGTCAGGTCAAACAATCTTTGCCAATGTTCTTTCTTGGTAAATACCGAGGTTAAAATTATAAAGAACGCAAAGTAGTGCCAAAATGTCCAAAGCCCGCCCATTCTCTCAAGGGTGCCCCAAAAACTTGGATACCTTAAAATACTAGTCAAAGTGGCCAAGGTAAATGCTGAGGTAAAAAACAAGAAAGCCCAAAATACCCTATCCCGACGAGGCAGATAGGAACGATCTTTCATGACCAAAACCAGATAAGCCACCCCTAAAACCTCAATTAAACTCCTAAAAAGTATCACTTTTCCAAAATGAAAGGGGGAGATAAAATCCTTAAATATAATAAGTGGAATAAATGCCGTCAAATAAATACCGAAACGCAGGAATTTTGCTAAACTTGACCCTTGTATGACCTGTTTTTGCATCTTAATATGATACCATAAATTAGTAAAATTTACAGCCGTATTAATTTGGAGTTACCTTATATATTATTCCAGCCGAATCGTCAGATGTATAAAGTGCGCCATCTGGCCCGAATTTCAAGTCAACAGGCCGGCCGGACATCTTACCATCAGCACCTAGCCATCCAGATATAAAATCTTCCGGTTTTTGAGACAGAATGTTGCCGTTAGAATCCATGTTATATCTAACAATTTTGTATCCGACAGCAACGCTTCTGTTCCATGAGCCATGAAAAGCCACGAGTAAATCCCCTTCCCATTCTTTGGGCCAGCCATTCCCAGACGGTACAAAAGCCAAACCCAAAGGAGCGGAGTGGGCTGGAATTTTAATTACCGGCGGTTCAGTCTTAGAGCAGTCCGAAGAAATATCTATTCTTTGAAACTTTTCGGGATTAAATGTTTTATCTCTTACTTGATTACCATAACAGAAAGGCCAACCATATCTTTTGGCGCCAAATTTATCTTCTGTTCCGGCAACTTTAATAATATTTATCTCATCCGGAGGTAAATTATCTCCTAAATCGTCTCTCCCCATTTCTGTCGCCCAAATTTCTTTTGTCTTAGGATGAAATGTAAAGAATACAGAATTTCTCAATCCGCCAGCAAATTCAGCAGTATAACTACCCTCAGGATCTGACTCCAATATCGCCGCTCTCTTCCAAGTTGTATCCTCAACACAAACATCACAAGAGGAACCGACACTTATGTATAATTTAGTTTCAATTTGAGTATTTATGGTACCAATTATTTGGCTTTTTCTAAAATTTGGTCCGAAAGATATTGTTCTCGTAAAGTGTCTGCCATCAGCTGGAAGACTGGTAACATTCTGTCCTTTGGCGGATGTTACGATTCCGTTTTTAATATCGTACACATAACGGGCTACTTGCTGTGTTTCCGCAACATATAAATAAGTCACGTCGCCAGATGAATAAAACGCCAAGCCATGCGGTTTATTTAAACCGCTTAATATAATTCTTTTTGTATCGGATATACCATTTTTGTCTTTGTCATCAAGCAGAACGACATCTCCTTTTTCTGTCTCACTAACAAACATTTTCCCCTCCGGATCAAAAACAACTACCCTTGGGTCTTTCAGGTCTTTCGCAAAAATATTTATCTTAAATCCTTCCGGGAGCTTAAGATGTGAAAGCGATGAATCGCTAATTTGAGATACCATGGGCCCCTTAAGAGACAAGATGTCATAATCAACCATCCTCTTAATCAAGCCGAAGTCAGTAAAAAATAGGTAAGCCAAAAAAGCCAAGATTAGCAGTAAAATGGCTCTTAGTTTAAAATTTGAAATTAAAAATTTAAAATTCATATATCAGAAAAGAATAACCTATTCTATCAACTGGCCGAGATAAAGACAACCAGTCAAGATTTTTATCGTTCAGCTTCTGGCTTAATTCTTTTAGTCGTATCAGAAGATTGATGTTTATGGCGTATTTTCCGGATGGGTTTAAAATTGATTTTTCTGTTGAGGGTATAATATTTTTAATCCCATAATATCTCGGATCAAAATATATGCCGGAATCAGAGTTAATCATTTTCGTATCGGGATATTTTTTTTGATATTCCGCAAGACGCTTTAAGTCATGTTTCCATTCTATGTTTGAATCATCCAAATATTTATGCCCGTTTACCGGTCCGCCGACAAACTCGTTAAAATAAGCCAGATAGTCCGGATAGATACTCATGGCAGAAAAAACATACCATACAGCAAGCGCTAAAATCAAAACCATCTTGATTTTAGCGCTTAAATTTCTAATTTCTACAGAGATTCCCGGCTTTGCGCGGGAACCTTCTCCGAGCAATTTCAAATTTCTAATTAATGTTGACAAATAACCGCCGGTATAAAGAATCAGAAAGGGAAGCGCCGGCAACAGGTAACGAATGCCGATATTATGGGCTTTTAAGCTCGTGGCAATCGAGAAAAAAAACATGGGTAGAAATATGAATAATTTGTCTCGATCATTGATGTTAAGTTTTTTCCAAAAAATCAGAGCAACCCCAAAAGCAACTAACGCGGGAATAGGGGTCTTTATCAAAAATGCTTCTAAAAAATAATACCACCAGCCGTCTTTTGAAAACTGACCATTCAAATAAAAATTAAAATTACTATTTGCATCCGCATAAACCGTGTTCATGCCTCTTAAGTAAAACCCCAAGTCCGTCGGCATAAGGTAGGAAAAATATACCACCAGAAAAGCCGGAATAATCATTATGGCCATTATTTTAACAAATCTGCTTATTACCGAATTAAAATCGTTTTGTCCCGATCTGGCGTAAACAAAAACCAAAAATAAAACTGCCGGCAAAAATAAAACAGCCGAAAATTTAGAGCTTAACGCTAAACCAAGAAATAACCCGGAGTAAATTAGATGTTTGTTTAGATTAGTCTTAAAAAATTTCCACAAATAGTAAAAAGTGACAAACGAGAAAGAAGCTAAAGCCAGATCGGTGGTCACAAATTGAGCATGGGCAATAATGTTTGGCATAAAAGCATAAATAAACAAGGACAACAGACCAGCTTTGGGATTAAACATTTCGGAAGCCCATAGGTAAATATAAAATCCCAACAAAACAGACAGGAGCATGACCGGCAATCTTCCCCAAAACAGCAATCTGTCTACGTCGTTGGAAACCAGAAGCTTTTTACCGAATCTCCACTCGTTTTTAAAAGGACCGGATAAATCTGGGTCATGACTGTCAAACTTTAAATCCATAAACAGTAATGGAAAAGATGCGATTAATTTCACAAAAGGCGGATGCTGGGGATTTAAAGTAATTTGTCCCGTTTTCCAATAAGAGTAGCCGCTTGGAAGATGAGTTACCTCGTCGCTTGCCGGACTGAAATTTTGAGCGCTGAAAAACGGCAACAGAAAAGTTACTGCCAACAGAATTAATATAGTTATTTTTACACCGTAATTCATGGGTCTTAAATTTTTTGCTCCGCTATTTTTATCATCTCCAGTATCTCCTGGGCATCATTTCCGAATGCCCGTGCATTTTTCAGATAAATCAGAGCCTGCTTGTAATCTTTCTTGACAAAATACGCGGTACCGACAACTGTGCTTATGTCAGGATTATCTAAACTAGACCCGAAATATTTATTTATCATGTCTAATGCTTTGTCTGGTTTATTGAGAGCAATCTGCACATAAGAATACCTTATTATATATTCTGCCGTAGCATAAAAATCTATAGCCTTAAGAAAATTATCGCCCGCCTCTTGGAGCCGTCCTTGCTTTAGATATAATCTTGCCAGGTTTATAGAAGAATTTGTCGCGTCCGGGTTCAATTCTAATGATTTTTTAAATTTCTCTTCGGCTAAAACAAAGTTCCCTTCATGGTCAGCTACAACTCCAAACAAATTCTGAAGGTGAGAATCATCTTCATATATTCTTCTGGCAATTCCAAGCTGTTCTTTGGCTAAATCCCACTCATTCGCCCTTATGTGCACGCCGGCCAACGCTGTTCTGGTTATTAAACTGTTCGGCGACTCCTTAACGGTCGCATTAAATAATGTCCGGCTATCATGCCAATCTTTATTTCTAATAAAGGTTCTCGTCCCGTATAAAACTACAATGAAAATTAACAAAGAAAAGCCGGCAATTTTATATATTTTTTCTTTATTTAAAAATTTGACAATAATCAACGCCGAAAAAATAGAAAATCCAAGAGAAGGGAAATACATTAATCGCTCACCCATTATTGTTCCGACGGGAATAATCAAATTTGAAATCATCAAATAGGGAAACAAGAACACGGTGGCCGCAAAACCATATCCGGTTTTGCGGGTTTTTTGTGAAATTAAAATGGTCACAAGACCGGCCAATAACACTAAGCCCGCGATTGATGGCAACGAGGTAAATAAGTTTTTTACTACAGGGATAGCGTTGTAAGAATAATCAGCCGACAAATGGACTGGCCAAATAAGTTTTTCCACATATAAAACAAGTACTTTTAGGGCTGTGAAAATTCTCTCTGGGACAGAGACGGACATAAGAACATTTGAGACAATGGTTGTATCAATCCCCCCGGAAAAATACCGGCCAAGAGCTAAATACCTCAAAAACCCATAAAAAATGAAGGGGAGTATGAAAAATAAATTACTGGTTATAGCTCTTCGCCAGTTTTTGTTTAAAAAGAATATGTCTATATAAAAAACAACCGGCAAAACCATTAGGGCCACCTCTTTGCTCATCAGGGCAAAAAGAAAAGCTACGGCAGACAATATTTTATTGCTTTTTGAAAAAAAATAAATTGTAGTTAAAGACCAAAAGAAAGCCAATAATTCAGCCCGGCCTACAATGGAAGTTACAGCTTCAGTGTGTATTGGGTGGAGCAAAAACAAAAGAGAAGAAACATAGGCGACGGGCCGAGATTTCAAAAACCAAATAACCAGCCAAAAAACAAGGAAGGAATTCAAGGCATGAATGAGAATATTTACCACATGAAAACCAGCAGGAGAAGAACCTAAAATATTGTGGTTTAAAGAATATGTAGCCATCGTAAATGGACGAAAAAGGCCTGATTTGGGAGTGTTTTGGTGATAAGGAGAAATAAATAGATTAAAAAAATTGCTTGGATTTGTCAGGTCGCCCCGATTTTGAACCACCGTTACATCGTCAAAAACAAACTCGCCGGAAATGCCGTTTCCAAAAACCAAAAAAGACAAGATAATTGTCAAAACAAATACAACAAGAAATTCTCGCCTTAAAATCATTTTTGTAATTCTTTGATAAGTTGCTTGATTAGCTCGCCGGTTTGGGGATCCTGTTCAGAATATTTTAATCCTACCTGTAAATCTTTCAACGCCTGTTCTTTGTTATTTAACGCGACATAGACCAGCGCCGAGTTGTAATAAACACGGGGATTGTTTGGAAGAAGAAGCTTAAGCTTTTCTATGTTCTCAATGGCTTTGGTAAAATTGCCTTGTTGTGCATATATAACCGATAAATTTTGATATGGATAGTAAAAATTTGGATTTATTTCTATCGCTTTTTCATACAGCTTAATTGCTCCATAAATATCCCCCCTTGATTGCAACATCGTCCCCAAATTAAAATGTGGTTCGGCAAATATATCCTTTTGAGAGGCGGCAATCGTATAATATTTCTCGGCGTTTTCCAGATCTTTTTTATTGTAATAGATGTTCCCCACATTATTATTTATCCTGGAACTGTCCGGTTCGTATTTCAAAATATCAAGATAAAAGGCGAGCTGATTACCCCACAGAAGGTTGCGCTGAACTGATTGATAGGCAAAGAAAGAAAAATAGACAACTAAAGCAACGGTCACTAAGATTCGACCTTGAATCTTCAAAAAGGTCGAATCTTGATAGTCCAAAAGTTTAACCATATAAAAAGAAATAATCAGCCAAAATCCCACCATCGGCAAATAAAGCCAGTGTTCGTATATCAAAGCGTTGATGGGTGTAATTCCAGAAACGGGTCCGAGGGGAATAAAAAATAGCGCCGCGCCGAAAAACCATATACGAAAAGCTGCGGTTTGATTTTTATAAAGGTGTCTTAGCCAAGCCAGTAGCCCGATAAGACCTAAAAATATCGGCCAAACCGGCCACTGAAATAGTGAAGTATAGACAATAGCGCTTCTCTCCATATGAAGACCTACTGGAACTATCAAAAGTTTTAAATATTCCCAAAGTATGGGCAAAAAAGTAAACAATCTTACGTGCAAATTTTCAGAATAAATATTTGGTTCGGTATAAAAATTAAGAGTGTTTTGGAAATTAAGCACTGTAAGCCGTAAAATTCCATAGACCAAAACTACCGCAAAATAAGGCCAAGTTTTGATTAGGCCCTGTTTGATTGATTTCAAAAATCTTTCTTTGGAAATAAAGGAGACATAGAACGCCAGAACCAAAAATGGGAAAATTATGGCGGTTTCCCGACTAAGCAGGCCTAGAACCAAGAAGCCAATAGCGAGTAGACGATAGCCAAAAACGGATGTTTTGACATCGGATGTCCGTTGGACATCAGATGTCGTTAATTCTGATTTATAAAAGAACAAAAGCGCGAGAAGCATGAACATCGCCACCAATGCATCCCCCCTTCCCGATATGTATGTTATCGCCTCAGTTTGAAGAGGGTGAATTAAAAATATCAAAGAAGTTAAGAACGCGACCGCCAAGGTTCGACCTTTTGAAATCCCAAGGTCGAACCTTTTTAACAGCCAAAAAACCAGAATGCCGTTGAATATATGTATAAAATTACTGGTTAAATGATAGGCCAAGGGCTTTATACCTGCAACCATATAATTTAAGGCGAAGGTTAAAAAAAGAAAAGGCCTGTAATAATTGCTCTTCATTCCTACTCCGCCAAGAGTATTGTGAGTAAGCCAGAATTTAATATTGTCCCAGCTTATCGTGTGGACAAAGTTATTATTTATTATCCAATCATCGTCGTCCCAAAATAATTTATTATTTAAATTAAACGCACAAACAAAAGAACCCACTATTATAAGGATTGCTATCGGTAGCCACACTTCTTTTTTTAATAGCATTTTATTCATTGAAGTATTTATTCAAGAATTCCCTCGCCTGCGTGTTATTTTTATCTAATCTTAGAGCTTCCTTAAATGAGGCCTGGGCACTCTCTAACCGGCCCAAGTTCATATAGACCACTCCTAAGATAAAATAATATTGACTTTCTTTCAAGCCCAAATCAATCGCCTTTTTTATGTTTTCCTCTGCCAGCTGCTGATTTTTCTTGTCTGAATAATAGATGTGAACAAACCCTTTATGAAGATAGGGGTACGGATTTTTAGGGTCAATTTTTATAACTTCGTCAGCAAAGTAAGCCGATGGTTCCAGCCAATCAATTTTAAATAAAACACGCGATAAAATAAGGTTTAAGTTGGCCTTATTCATGTTTGAATCTTTAATATATCCGGATATTTTATCTACGGCAGTTTTGTCGGTAATAGAAAATTTAGAAATAATTTCTGAATTTTTATTGTTATTTTTAACTAAAATAATTGCGTCTTCGTTTACATAAACAATCCTCCAGTCTTTATTTTTAACAATACTACTTAAAAAATCCTGACCCCACGGCGTGGTGTCCGTGTGTCCAAAAAATATAAAATTAATGCCATATTTTTCTGAAAATTCCAGCCACTTTTTCTTATCCTCCTGCATCGGCTTGTATGTTTCGTTAAAAAATTTGACCGAATAAGCTTCGGGTCTGTTGTCAACAAAGACCTTTTCTTGAGGATATAATTGCCATATCAAATATCCTCCGATATCAAAGTTATTGAACATCGGCCCTTCTATTTTATTCTCTTTAACAAAATTAACAGCTCTTTCCAATCCATTCGGAACAGAAAAACCGGACACTCTGGAAACTTCCGTGTATTTGTAATAATTATTGTTTATCACCAAAAAAATCATTAAAATAATAAGCGCGGAAAGTAGAACCTTAAATAAACTACTCAATTTCTTGACATTGAATGTCCTTCGGACATTCAATGTCGTTAATGTCGTCAATTTATCAAACACGTCCGTCAGCAACATTGCCATGACCGGGAAAGAAACAAGCGCGTACAATGGCAGATTACGCAACATTTTAAATCCAGCGTAGACAACGAAGACGGAAATTAAAATCTCAAACGTTCTTTGCCTCGCTTTTTTAATGGTTAACAAGAAAGAGGCCGCCAATATCACTACCGACAGCTTGAATATAAAAATTGACAAATTGAACCCCCCAAAATCGGCCAAAAATGAAAGTGTCTGGTTTTCAACAATACTATATCCGTATTGATTTAAGACATTAAACGGTAGGAGTGCTCCTTGAATTCCACTTGGATTTATCAACGTCGCCACAATAGTTAAAAACAAGACGGCAATTATTCTTTTTATGTTCGCATAATCCTTGTTTATAAGCCGGTCTATAAGAAATGCTGCAATTAAGAACGGGCCGATAAAAAAATAGATGTGCAAATTTACCCAAAATAATTCCAGAATTGGCAAAAACCAAAGATAGAAATATAGTTTTTCATATTTTGCTTTAAATATAGCAAATAAGAAAAACGACAAGATGACGAAACTGAATATCTCCGGCCTGACTTCTGTCCGCTGGATGAATACCAAAATTGAAAATATAAAAGAAATTAAAAGGGGCCAGAAGGCAACATTCAAGGTCTGACCTTTTCCGGTCTTAAGGTTCTCGGAGTGGGAATCCCACTCCTTGGGAACTCTGTCAGACCTTGTTGAAAAAATAAAAAATAATAATAAAAACGCAACCAGCACCAAGGTGGTTTTAACAAAAGTTAGCCCAATAAAACCGGCATAACTGAAAATGCCGAAAAAAATTACCTCGCTTAACCAATGATGATTAATGAATGGAAAGTCCGGCTCGGTGAAAGAAAATAAGTTTGTCTTCGGTATTTCTTTTGTCTGCCAGATGATTTCTCCAACTTTCAAATGCCGGCCGATGTCCTGACCGATGGAGTCAAAATTGTGAATCAAAAAACTGCCCAAAAGGACAAAAATTATAATAAAAAGATAGTTTTGCTTAAGGAAGGACAACAACTGTTTTACCATCGCATTGTTTTTCAAAAAGTTTCACATTGCCCCCGGCGGTGACAAAATTTCCCTGCGCATCAACCTGCCGGGCATATTGAACTTTTGCAGTTATTTCATATCGCTTGGATTTAGGATTATCCGGCAAAACAATGCCTAACAAATGTTCTCCGTTGGGGATAGGAATATTGGAAAATATATTCGGTCCGACCGAAATATTATCTTGAGGAGTTACTGTCCAAAATATATTTCTCCCCGGATGGTCAATTCCCTTGTAGATAAACAGGGTGTCCTGATTGTCGTAAGAATTGTGATTTAAGAATTTTATTTCGCCCTTTAGCTCACAGGAAGCATCAGATAAAAGCAAAGACCACGGCACTGTTTCGCCTATAAAAGATGTCTGGCCATTACCGGAAGGAGTCGGGGTCCTTGTTATATTTGGTCTTGGGGTAGGAGTAGAAATAGGAGAAGACGAGGCCTCCGGAGACACTGACGGTTCCGGAGAATTAATGACATCTGATGTCCTAAGAATGTCAGATGTCCAAACATAAAACCCGATAAGAAATATACCTACAATTAAAATAACTACCAAAATAATGTTGTTTTTAGACATGGAGAGAGTTTAGCAAAATTAGCGCAAAAGGTCAAAATAGCCAGAAAAAAGAGCCCTTAAACCCTCCGCAATAGATATCCACGGGCTGGATGATTTAACTTGAAATTCAGGAATAGTAAGAGGAATAGAAATATAATCAGGATCATATTCTGATTTGCGATAATGACCATAAATATAAGTCCTATATTTCTTGGAAGGATCCAATCCGAGACCACCATAAACGAACGACTCGTCCTGCTTCCCTCCTGTTATTTTCAACTGTTTAGTCCAGAGAGGGGTTTGGGAGTTTTTGTCATCGGAAAACATAATGAGATAATCCGGAACAGAATTCACAGGCCAACCTCCGGCTACGCTCCACTTAAAAGCCGGATAGATTCCTGCTGTTCGCTGGTTATCAGCCGGACTTAAAATATCCACGTGGTCCAAAAATACCAACTTAGTTTCAAGTGATGGCCGAGTTTCTAACCCATCCTTATCTGCTCCGGCAACATAATAAACATACTCCCCTTCCAAATAATTTGCTGCCGGCAAATAAGCAACGGCATTCCTTCCACCTGGAGGTATTACTTTTTGAATAGACCAATATCCACATTGACCCGCTTCGGTCATCATCCATTCTCCATCAATATCTATATCTTCACAGCCAGTTGAGGGCACCTCTTTAAATTCGGCAACTTTAGCAAAGTATTGTTCACCCGGCTTTTTCTCATAGAGCCGAAAATTCTCAATTTTATCTGCTTTTTCATCAGAATATTTAAAAACAATCCTCTGGCCAATACGACCATAATTTGAAGCGGTGTGGGAAATAAGCCAATCAGCCCTTGCGTAATCCAACGCCGGAAACTGTGGGTTAATTTTTGCCGGAACAGACGGGGTGGGAGAAATACTGGCTGTCGGGGTTGTCGTCGGAGAAACTTGCGGGGAGCTTTTCGAAACCGGACTCGGTGAAGCAGTTTCCAAAACAATAGGGCTTCCTTCTTTAATAGATGCTACTTCTTTTTTGGAAACAACTTTTACATTTTGCCATTTAAAGTTCTCTGTGTTAAAGACCTCAATACTACTTACCCACCTCTTTGTGTTGTTATTAATCAAGTAAACCTTAATATCGCCTTTGGCTCTTAATAAGACACCGTCCACATAGTTGCCGGCATTTGCAACAAAAGAAAATAAAAAGAATAAGACCAAGGTTAAGGCCGAAAATTTAGAAATTTTAAACATATTCTAATAATACCATAAGGTCCGACCTTTTTAAAGATTTAAGGTCGGACCTTGAGAACTCACCCCAAACCAAAACCCCTCACCTTTTCTAAGGGTGAGGGGTTGGTTATCATAGCCAATCTCATCGCAAATTGGTTAGATACATTACTATCCTAGATTACCTCTGGAAGGTCGGACCATACAACGGCAAGCTTCTTAAGACACCAGTCGCTGAAGGTGTATCCAAAGAACCTGTCGTTCCGTCATAGCTTCCTACCCAGTTAATCAAGCCAGCTTGATCATCCTGCAAAGTTACCTGGAAGTAGTCGGCAGCTCTGCCGGTGGTTCCAGCATTGCTATAGTGCGACGTCGGATTGTTCAATCTGATGCTGAAGGTTCTTGTTTCTCCTCCGGCAATTTCTATATCCTGACCGGTAAAGTTGAATGATATAGAAGAGTTAACTGTCGGTAGGACACCAGAGCCACCATCCGTCATGTCAATGGTCTGGCTTGTATCAGCCGCGCCAGGAGTGCCACTAAATCTAAGAGCGCTCGGACCGTCAATTACTGTTCCGTTTTCATCCAAGACCGAGAAGGTAGTGCTGGTTGTCGTATTTACCTTTGAATCACCAGAAGCCACTACTTCAAACAGGATAGAACCGGATCCATTATGATTATTTCCGTCAAATCTCAAGTTGGCAGTGGCAAGACCCATCGCCGTTACCGAGAATTTGAATACAGTCGGAGTACCAGTCAAGCTATATGGCGAAGATAATGCAACCTGCTCAATCTTAGGAAATACTCTGTAAACAGTTTGATTATACGCGCCGGACACATCGGCAATATTGGTGCTGGTACCATCAAGTACGGTACCCGAACCTTCTCCAACCGCTCTGAATCCATTAGCATGACTTCCATTGTACTTATCAACTAAGTCCAATGAAAAGGCAATTAATGTAGTGTCAGCAGTTACACCCGTGGTCTGTGTAGCGCCTTCGTCCTTGGTCTTCATGTTGGCATTGACAGCAATTTCCAAACTTGAATCCTTCGGCACATAAGGTCTATTCGCATCCGCAGATGACCAGTTAAAGTTGGTAGAAGCAGCATTTCCAAACGACTGAGTGGTTGTAACGGTGCTTCCAGCTTTGTTCTTGTATGACAAGATCACATCTTTAACATTTGTAGCGCTCGTATCTTCATTGGAATTAGAAGCGGCAATTGTCAATTTCTCTATATACTGGCCTTCATCCGTTGAGGTCAATCTGAACTTGGAGATTGGAGCATTTGTCTGACCCCAGTACAAAGCACCTGCCACAGGACTGGAAGCGGCAGTAGCCAATACCATTGAACCGCTATTCTTTACCGTCAACACCTGAGTCGGAGTTGTGGTGCCGTTAACTGCTTGGTTGCCAGGATTTACCGTGTTGGAATCAACATCCAACGATGTAACATCCGCGGTTGAGGCGATATCAAAGGAATAGACATCACCAGCTGTACCTGAAGCGGTATTATTGGACAAGTCAACTCTGACTAACATTGTTTTGGAAGTTCCTGCTGGAATATTCCAATCCAAATTAGAGAAGGTCATTGAACCGGTGTTGGAAGAACCCAAAAGGTTGCTTGAAACCTTGTCTGTACCGGCAATCAAAGTACCTGTTCCGGCTTCGTACAACTGTACCTTAGCCATCGCGTTGGCAACTGATATGCCTGTATCTGTCGAGTCAACACCTTCGTTCAAAGTTGCACCTGAATCAGCGGCATAACCAACTATCTTGATCTGGGTTACTTTGAGCGCAGAAGCTTGTCCTGCAGCAAAAGTAATACCAACTGCGTCAACATCTTTCATGCCTCTGATCTTCGTCTGATCGGTCGGACTGCCGGCCAAGCTCAAAGTCAATGCAGAAGAAGAAAGTGTGAAGGTTGAACCAGAAATATCGGCGCGAGGAACGATATCGGCAGCGGCGACAGAAGTGTTTGTTCCTGCATATTTCATTACCGCTACATCACCGGCATCATCAGAGTAGTCGTCAAGGACAACTCGAATCGAGTCGCCTGTATCTATATTTCCTCCAGCATTACCGGAATTAATATCGGCGGTAATTTTGAAGTTGTAGGTTACACCGGCGAGCATGTCAAAGGTGTCGGTAAAGCGCGTCTGTGAACCCGTGGCGGCATCCGGACAGCTGCCTGAATCATTTGAGTCATTGGTACCGCCGCCGTTATTGGCATCGGTAAATGATGTGCCGTCTCTTGGACCCATTATGACAGTATTGGTGTCCTCGTTCCAAATCTTAACATCGGTTACATCATCCCATTCGGCTTCATCGGCGGAAGCGTCAAATGTGGCATCGCCATCGTTGCTACCACAAAGGGTAACCTCTGTTCTTTTAACTTCAATGTTTGAAGCGGCAGTCATCGCATACTTCAATAAGGTAACATCTGTTACTTGAGTGCCGATCGTGGAAGCTCCCGGACCATTGTATACCAATGTCAAGGCTCCGCCCTTTAGAGTCAATTGGTCGGTCTCGGCAGTAGTATCCATTCCATTGGTTCCTCCGGCCATACCATTGCCGTATTGGTCTCCGATTGCCAAGATGTCCGAAGTATTCTCAAAGTAGAGTTCAATTGTCTCATCTTTCTTTCCACCTACGTCTCCATAAACTTTGAAGGTGGCATTTCCACCTTTAGCAATGGTGAATCCTGAACCAAGGTCAAAAACAACATAACTGTCAACAGTAACTGTACCAGACCATTCCATTGCTCCAGTCTTTAACTTAACATTGGTTAAATCGGTTGTTTTTAGGTTTCCGTTATTCAACATCGTCAAGCGCCTAATGGAAGCGGCTTCGGTGTTAGCGGTAAACTTGAATTCTGAAAGCTGGGCTTGTTTCTGTCCCACTGTG